>VFQN01001118.1_pt1 | contig 46760 bp, 29 predicted proteins | sample 3512371 | NCBI WGS metagenome assembly VFQN01 (sample SAMN10412370, study PRJNA504923) | tailings metagenome | isolation source: Replicate 2 from Balatoc abandoned mine | place: Philippines: Itogon, Benguet | collected 2017-08-28
CTGCAGGAGATCAAGAAGAACCTGCGCGCCAAGCGCTACGCGCGGCCGGAGTAGCACGCAGGCTGCTCAGCGGGATCTCGATGCGCAGCTGCAGGCCGCGCTCGCGGCCGGCGGCGTCCTGCCATTGCGTGAAGGCGAGGCCGAGCGCCAGGCCCGGCTCCAACGCCAGGCGCAGGTCGGCATCGACACCGCGCCGGGCGCTGCTGCCGCGGTGCGCCATCAGCAGCATGCGGGCCGCCCCCTGGTGCGCGGCCAGCCCCAGCGAGGCGATCCGCACGTCGGGCCCGACCGGATGCGCCAGTGGCTCGTTGCGGTTTGCGTAGCCGGCGGGATACAGCGGATGCCGGTAGGCCGCGCCGGGGCGAGGCTTGCCGGCGATGCGGCCGGCCGTGGTGTCGGCCAGCTCGCCCAGCAGCCGCAGCGACAGCCCGCCCTCCAGCGTGGTGGCCACCTCGCCGCCGCCGCTGACCAGGTACAGGCTGGGCAGGTAGCCGGCTTCGTCTTCGCCGATGGCCTGCCCGTACAGCGCAACGCGGTGGCGGCCGCCCCAGGGCAACGTCCAGCGTGCGTCGAAGCCCGCCAGCTGGTTGCCCGGCTCGGCGCTGCGGTCGAGCCCTTCCTCGAAGTTGTCGACGCCGGCGATGCCGCGCAGCAGGCTGCCGAGCGTCTGCGGGCGGCCGTCACCGCCCCACTGCAGCACGCGCGACCCGCCGAGCTGCAAGCCGCGCAGCGGCTCGATCTCCAGCCGCCAGCCGAGCAGCTTCACGCCGCCGGGGCCGATGTCGTTCTGCAGCCGGCCGGCGAACAGGTCGGTGCGCCACGGGCCCAGCCAGGCCAGGCCGGGCCACGCGAACGCCTCGGCAGACGTCTTGCGCCAGCCCAGGGTGGGCAGGGCCCGCGCCGCACCGTCGAGGATCAGGCTGCCGAAGGGTGACGGCCCCCAGTGGCGGCGCTCGACGGAGGCATAGAGGCGCCCCGGACCGACCGGCAGGCTCACGGACGTGCCGTCGAGGTCGAAGCGGCTCTTGCGCTGCGCCAGGACGATGCCGCCGAGCTGCCAGCGCAGGCCCCCGGCCTCGCCACCCGCGACGAGGGCCTGCACGCCGCTGCGGCCGCGCACCGGCAGGGCGAGGAAGTTCGGGCTGCGGCCGACCTCGTCGGCGCCGGCCAGCGTCAATTCGCCGCGTTCGACGGATTCGGCCTCGCGGCCCGCCAGCGTGACGGGCTCGCGGGGCAAGGGCGGCTCGGCCGCCCCCGCGGCCACGCAGCAGCCCGCGGCCAGCCAGGGGAGCACACGTCGAAGTGAGCGCTTCATCCGCGTGACGCTAACGGCATGCATGTGCTGCAGTCCACAGGCCGTAACCATTGGTTGCCCCTGCGGCCGAGGGCGCAGGCTGCAATCGCGGCTTCGCTGTCATCCGAAGAGCTCCCATGCCCCGCCGTCTGCTCGTTGCGCTGCCCCTGGCCCTTGTCGTGTTCGGTTCGCCCGCGATCGCGCAGACCGCGTCGGGCGATGCGGTGCGCGGCAAGGCGCTGTTCGACAACCCGGCCACGGCCTCCGGCAACCCGGGGCTGCCCACCTGCAGCAGTTGCCACGGCTCGGTCGAGGCCCGCCGCAGCGTGATCAGCCAGAACAGCGGTGGCGCCGCCGACCCCTACGCCGACATCACGTTCGACATGGCGATGACGCGCCTCTCCCAGGCACTGCAGCGCCAGGAAATGGCAGCCTTCCGCGTGCTCACCGCACAGCAGGTCTACGACCTCGGTGCCTACCTGGCCGACACGCCGAAGACCAATCCGGCAAGCGAGTCGCAGATCAACCTGGTCGCTGCGCTGAACACCTCCTCCACGCCGCGCACGGTGACGCTGACCCACGCCCGCGCCACCAGCGAGAACCTGGTGGTCAGCCGCGTCGAGCTGTTCGGCACGGGCGCGGCGAACTTCGTCATCGGCAACCGGCAGAACTGCGAGGGCGTGACGCTGGCGCCGGCCCAGAGCTGCTCGGTCACGGTGACCTTCGCGCCGACGAGCAGCGGCGTCTCGACCGCCGACCTGGTGCTGACGATGCGCCAGGGCCCCAGCACCAACCCCAGCTTCGAGCGCGTGATCTCGTTCAGCGGCGCGGTGTCCGGCGGCAGTTCGAGCGACGACGGCGGCGGTGGTGCGCTCGGCCTGGGCTGGCTGCTGGCGCTGGGCGCCGCCGTGGCCCGCCTCAGCCGCCGGCGCTGCCGCGCCTGAGCACCGGTTGCAGCGCCGCGCCGGTGTGGCTGCCCGGCCAGGCGGCCAGCGCCTCGGGCGGGCAGGCCGCCACCACCGAGCCGCCGCGTGCGCCCCCCTCGGGCCCGAGGTCGACGATCCAGTCGGCCTCGGCGACGACGTCGAGGTCGTGCTCGATCACCACCACGCTGTGGCCGCCGTCGACCAGCCGGTGCAGCACGCGGATCAGCTTCTCCACATCGGCCATGTGCAGGCCCACCGTCGGCTCGTCGAGCACGTAGAGCGTGTGCGGCGCCTTGTTGCCGCGACGGGTGACGTCGTCGCGCACCTTGGTCAGCTCGGTGACGAGCTTGATGCGCTGCGCCTCGCCGCCCGACAGCGTCGGTGAGGGCTGGCCGAGCGTGAGGTAGCCCAGGCCCACGTCCTTGAGCAGCTGCAGCGGGTGGCTGATCGCCGGCATCGAGGCGAAGAAGTCCACCGCCTCGTCGACCTCCATCGTCAGCACCTCGCCGATGTTGCGGCCGCGCCAGGTGACCGCCAGCGTCTCGGCGTTGAAGCGCTGGCCGTGGCAGACGTCGCAGGGCACCTTCACGTCGGGCAGGAAGCTCATCTCGATGGTGCGCATGCCCTGCCCCTCGCAGGCCGGGCAGCGGCCCTCGCCGGTGTTGAAGCTGAAGCGCGCCGGCGCATAGCCGCGCGCCTTGGCCTCCAGCGTATCGGCGAACAGCTTGCGGATGACGTCCCAGAAGCCGATGTAGGTGGCCGGGCAGGATCGCGGCGTCTTGCCGATCGGCGTCTGGTCGACCTCGAGCACGCGGTCGATCTTCTCCCAGCTCTCGATGGCGCTGCAGCCCTGCCAGTTCGGCCTGGCACCGCGCACGTTGATGAACTGCAGGTTGGCCAGCAGCACGTCGCGCGCCAGCGTGCTCTTGCCCGAGCCGCTGACGCCCGTCACCGCCACCAGGCGCCTCAGCGGCACCGGAACGTCGAGCGACTTCAGGTTGTGCAGCGAGGCACCGCGTACGACGAGGTGCTCGACGCCGGAGTCGATCGCGCGTCGCGCATTCAGCGGATGGCGCATCGGGTGGGCGAGGAAGCGGCCGGTGACCGACTCCTCGTGCTCGGCCAGCGCCGCCGTGCCGCCCTCGGCCACCAGCCGACCCCCGCGCTTGCCCGCACCCGGGCCGATGTCGATGATGTGGTCGGCACGGCGGATGGTGTCCTCGTCGTGCTCTACCACCACCAGCGTGTTGCCCTTGTCGCCCAGCTTGTGCAGCGCGTCGAGCAGGATCTGATTGTCGCGCGGGTGCAGACCGATGGTCGGCTCGTCGAGCACGTAGCACACGCCCTGCAAGTTGCTGCCCAGTTGTGCGGCCAGACGGATGCGCTGCGCCTCGCCGCCGGAGAGCGTGGGCGCGGCGCGGTCCAGCGTCAGGTAGCCGAGGCCGACCTCCTCGAGGAACTCGAGGCGGCTGCGGATCTCGCTGACCACGTCGCGGGCGATGTCGGCGTCGCGCCCCGTCAACTGCAGCGACCCGATCCAGCCGCGGCAGTCGCTCACGCTCCATTGCGCGATGGCCGTGATCGCCTTGTCGTCGAAGGTCACGCCGCGCGAGGCGGGGTTCAGGCGCGTGCCGCCGCAGTCCGGGCACGGCGCATCGACCACGCCCTCGACCTCGGGCTCTTCGGACGGGAAGCTCTGCTCGCGGCCCTTGTCGTCGTCGTCGCGCTTCGAATCGTCGTAGGCCTTGCGCTGCTCGCGCGTCAGCGCCAGGCCGGTGCCGACGCAACTCGTGCACCAGCCGTGCTTGCTGTTGTAGCTGAACATGCGCGGATCCAGCTCGGGGTAGCTGGTACCGCACACCGGGCAGGCGCGCTTGGTGGAGAACACCTTCACCTCGCCGATGCGCGCGGTGGGCGAGCCGGCCAGCATCGCGCCCTTCAGGCCGTCCAGCGGCGCGAGCAGGTGCATCACGCCCTTGCCGAGTTCCAGCGCCTGCGCGAGCAGCGTGCGCAGCTCGGCTTCGTTGTCGGCCGAGACGACCAGGTCGCCCACCGGCAGCTCCAGCGTGTGCTCCTTGAAGCGGTCCAGCCGCGGCCAGGGGTCGACCGGCAGGAACTCGCCGTCGACGCGCAGGTGCGAGTGGCCGCGCGCCTTGGCCCACTTGGCGAGGTCGGTGTAGACGCCCTTGCGGTTGACCACCAGCGGCGCCATCAGGCCGACGTGCTGCCCCTTGTGATCGCGCAGGATCTGCGCGGCGATGCTCTCGGCGCTCTGCGGCTTCACCGGCGCACCGTCCTTGGTGCAGTGCTGCAGGCCGAGCTTCACGTAGAGCAGGCGCAGGAAGTGCCAGACCTCGGTGGTGGTGGCCACCGTGCTCTTGCGGCCGCCGCGCGACAGGCGCTGCTCGATCGCCACCGTCGGCGGGATGCCGTAGACCGCATCCACCTCCGGCCGCCCGGCCGGCTGCACGATGCTGCGCGCATAGGCGTTGAGCGATTCGAGGTAGCGGCGCTGCCCCTCGTTGAACAGGATGTCGAAGGCCAGCGTGCTCTTGCCCGAGCCCGACACGCCGGTGATGACGCTGAACTTGCCGCGCGGGATGGCCACGTCGAGCGACTTCAGGTTGTGCTCGCGCGCATTGACGATGCGGATCAGCGCCTCGGCGGCGCGGCGCTCGTCGCGCGACTTCTTCAGCAGGCCCTGCAGCGGCGCGCCCTCCTCGGCCACCGGCGTGCCGATGCCGATCGCGCGCTCGTACTCGGCCAGCGCGCGGCCGGTGTGCGACGACGGATGCCGCTTCACCTCTTCCGGCGTGCCGGTGCAGACGATGGTGCCGCCCGCATCGCCGCCTTCGGGCCCGAGGTCGATCAGCCAGTCGCTGGCGCGGATCACGTCGAGGTTGTGCTCGATGACGATGATCGAATGCCCCGCCTCCAGCAGCTTGCGGAAGGCGCGCATCAGCTTGGCGATGTCGTCGAAATGCAATCCGGTGGTCGGCTCGTCGAAGAGGTACAGCGTGCCCTTCTTCGCCACCGCCTGCGCCGGCGAACCCTGTGCCTCGGCGAGGAAGCCCGCCAGCTTGAGCCGCTGCGCCTCGCCGCCGGAGAGTGTCGGCACCGGCTGGCCGAGCTTCACGTATTCCAGGCCCACGTCGACGATGGGCTGCAGCACGCGCAGCACCTCGCGGTCGTCGCGGAACAGCTGCACCGCTTCGCTGACGGTCAGCTCCAGCACATCGGCCACGGAAAGCTCGCGCATCACCTCCCCGGGCGCGCGGCGGTCGATCTTCACGTCGAGGATCTCGGCGCGGTAGCGGCGGCCGTCGCAGTCCTGGCAGCGCAGGTAGACGTCGGAGAGGAACTGCATCTCCACGTGCTCGAAGCCCGAGCCGCCGCAGGTCGGGCAGCGGCCGTCGCCGGCGTTGAAGCTGAACATGCCGGCGCCATAGCCGCGCTGCAGCGCCAGCGGGGCCTGTGCGAACAGCTTGCGGATCTCGTCGAAAGCGCCGACGTAGCTGGCCGGGTTGGAGCGCGCCGTCTTGCCGATCGGCGACTGGTCGACGAACACCGCATCGGCCAGCCACTCGGCGCCGAGCAGGCGGTCGTGTTCACCGGGAGATTCGGTCGCCTTGCCGAAGTGGCGCTGCAGCGCCGGGAACAGCACGTCCTGCATCAGCGTGCTCTTGCCCGAGCCCGACACGCCGGTCACGCACACCAGGTGCTGCAGCGGGAACTCGACGGTGACGTTCTTCAGGTTGTGCTCGCGCGCGCCTTCGACGATCAGCTTGGGCGTGGACGGCGACATCAGACGCTTGATGCCCATGCTGACGTGCTTGCGCCCGCCGAGGTAGGCGCCGGTCAGCGTGTCGGCGCGGCGGATCGCCTCGGGCGTGCCGTCGAAGACGATGGTGCCGCCGCGCTCGCCGGGGCCCGGGCCCATGTCGATGAGGCGGTCGGCGGCCAGCATCACCGCCGGGTCGTGCTCGACGACCACCAGCGTGTTGCCGGCGTCGCGCAGGCGATGCATCGCCTCGACGATGCGGTTCATGTCGCGCGGGTGCAATCCGATGCTCGGCTCGTCGAGCACGAACATGGTGTTGACCAGCGAGGTGCCCAGCGCGGTGGTCAGGTTGATGCGCTGCACCTCGCCGCCGCTGAGCGTGCGGCTCTGCCGATCGAGCGTCAGGTAGCCGATGCCGACGTCGCACAGGTACTTCAGCCGCGTGCGGATCTCGTCGAGCAGCAGCTTCAGCGCCTCGTCGAGCATCGTGCTGGGCAGCGTCAGCCCGTCGAAGAAGCGGCGCAGCCGCTCGATCGGGATCAGCATCAGGTCGTGCACCGTCAGGCCGGGCAGCGCCTCGAGCTGCTCGCGCGACCAGGGCACGCCCACCGGCATGAAGCGCTTCGCGGGGGTCAGCACGGCATCGGCGTCGGCCTTCGAACCCAGGCGCCACAGCAGCGCCTCGGTCTTCAGCCGCGCGCCGCCGCAGACGCCGCAGGGCGTGTAGCTGCGGTACTTCGACAAGAGCACGCGGATGTGCATCTTGTAGGCCTTCGATTCGAGGTACTCGAAGAAGCGCCGCACGCCGTACCACTGCTTGTTCCAGTTGCCCTTCCAGTTCGGCGAGCCGTTGATCACCCAGTCGCGCTGTGCCTCGGTGAGCGCCGACCAGGGCGTGTCGCGCGGGATGCCGGCCTCGCCGCCGTACTTCAGCAGGTCGTCCTGGCATTCCTTCCAGGCCGGCGTCTGCATCGGCTTGATCGCGCCGGCGCGCAGCGTCTTGCGATGGTCGGGAATCACGAGGCCGTAGTCGACGCCGATCACGCGGCCGAAACCGCGGCAGGTGTCGCAGGCGCCGTAGGCGGAGTTGAAGCTGAACAGCGCCGGCTGCGGGTCGGCATAGCGCAGGTCACTCTCGGGGCAGTGCAGCCCCGTCGAGAAGCGCCACAGGTCGGGCTCGCCTTCCTCCTTGAGCGCGTAGACGTTGACGCGCCCGCTGCCGCGCTTGAGCGCGGTCTCGATCGCCTCGATGGCGCGCACCTTCTCCGTGCCCTGCAGGCGGAAGCGATCCGCCACCACGTCGAGCAGCGTGCGCGCTCCGGTGGGCGAGGCGACCTCTCGCCTGGCCTGCACGCGGGTGAAGCCGCTGGCCGCGAGCCATTGTTCGATGTCGGCGTCACTGGTGCCGGCCGGCAGCTCGACGGGGAAGGTGACCACGAGCCGCGGATCGCCCTCCTTCGTGCGCGCCATCAGCTCGGCGTAGATGGTCTCCGGCGAATCGTGGCGCACCCGCTGCGCGGTCTGCCTGTCGAACAGCTCGGCGGCACGCGCGAACAGCAGCTTGAGGTGGTCGTTCAGCTCGGTCATCGTGCCGACCGTCGAGCGCGAGCTGCGCACCGGGTTGGTCTGGTCGATGGCGATGGCCGGCGGCACGCCGTCGACGCGGTCGACCGCCGGGCGGTCCATGCGGTCGAGGAACTGGCGCGCGTAGGCGCTGAAGGTCTCGACGTAGCGCCGCTGCCCTTCGGCATAGAGCGTGTCGAACACCAGGCTGGACTTGCCCGAGCCGCTGGGGCCGGTGACCACCGTCATCTCGCCGGTGCGGATGTCGAGGTCCAGGTTCTTCAGGTTGTGCTGGCGGGCACCGCGGATGCGGATGCTGCCGCGGCCGTCGCCGTCACGCTCGTTGCTGCTGTCCATGGGCCTCCAGGGCGAAGGCCGGAGATTCTAGAGACCGCTGCCATCACCCCGTGGCTCGGGGGTTGCGATGGGTCAAGGTCGAGTCAGACACTGTTCGTAACAAATCTGATCGATGCGGGGCCTGCGAGAGGAAGCGGCGCTCCGTCCACGCCATGCCGCACCTGCCCCGTGTTCGTCATTTCTGCCTGGCCCTGGCGGCCGTGCTCGCCGCCTGCGGCGGAGGCGGCGACGACCCGCCCGGCACCGAGAGTGGCGCCAGCGGGCGCAAGGGCGCGGCGGCCTTCACCCCGACCACGCCGATCCCCAGCGACGCGCACCAGCGCGGCATGTGGGGCCCGGTCAAGCCGTGGCCGCTGATCCCGGTGCATGCGGTGCTGATGCCCGACGGCCGGGTGATGAGCTACGGCACCGACGGCAGCGGCCGCCAGACCGGCTACTTCCTGTTCGACGTGTGGGACCCGGCCGGCGGCCTCGACGGCGGCCACCTGACGCTGCCCAACGGCACCGGCACCGACATCTTCTGCGGCTCGCAGGTGGTGCTGCCCGGCGGCGACGCGGTGTTCCTCGCCGGCGGCGACAACTGGACCGGCACCGCCACCACCAACACCGGCAACAACAACTCCAACCTGTTCAGCCCGGCCACCAACACGCTCGCGCGTGGCAACAACATGAACCGCGCGCGCTGGTACTCGAGTTCGACGACGCTGCTCAACGGCGACGTCTACATCCAGGGCGGCAGCGGCGGCACCGACCGGCCCGAGGTGCGCCAGGCCGACGGCACGTTCCGGCTGCTGTCCGGCGCCAACACCAGCGCGTTCGACTTCATGTACCCGCGCAACTTCGTCGCGCCCGACGGCCGCGTGTTCGGCTACGACAGCGCCGGGCGCATGTACTACGTCGACACCAGCGGCAGCGGCGCGGTGACGCAGGTGGGCCAGTTCTCGTCCAGCTACGGCAGCGCCGATGCCAGCGCGGCGATGTTCCGCCCCGGCCGCATCCTGCAGTTCGGCGGCAACTCCAACGGCGCCGTCGTCATCGACATCCGCAACGGCGCGCCGGTGGTCACGCCGACGGCCTCGATGTCGTCGCAGCGCCGCCTCGTCAACGCCACCATCCTGCCCGACGGCAAGGTGCTGGCCACCGGCGGCAGCCGCACCTGGAATCAGCTCGACCAGGTCAACAACAGCGCCGAGATCTGGAACCCCGACACCGGCACCTGGATGGTGGGCCCGAGCGGCGTGCAGGCGCGCCTGTACCACTCGATGTCGCTGCTGCTGCCCGACGGCACGGTGATGGTCGGCGGCGGCGGCGCGCCGGGGCCGCAGAACAACACCAACTTCGAGCTGTACTTCCCGCCCTACCTGTTCGCCGCCGGTGGCCAGCTCGCGGCGCGCCCGGTGATCGAAGCCGCCCCGACGGTGATGGACATCGGCCGCACCTACACGGTCGACGTCTCCGGCGCCGGGCCGGCCGCGCGCGTGGTGATGATCAAGCACGGCTCGGTGACGCACAGCTGGAACATGGAGCAGCGCTTCGTCGAGCTGACCTTCGCCGCCAGCGGCAACCGCCTCTCGGTGCAGGCCCCCGCGCGCGCCGCCGATGCGCCGCCCGGCTTCTACATGCTGTTCGTGCTCGACGCCAACGGCGTACCCTCGGTCGCGAAGACGGTGCGCATCAACGTCGCCGAGCAGCCCAACCCGGCCACGGTACCGACGCTCTCCGCCATCGCCGACCGCAGCGGCACGGTGGGCAGCGCCGTGCTGCTGCAGCCCGCGGCCAGCGACCCGAACGGCGATGCGCTCGCCTTCAGCGCCACCGGCCTGCCGCCCGGGCTGGCGATCGATGCGCAGACCGGCCTGATCAGCGGCACGCCAAGTGCGGCCGGCACCTACAACGTGGTCGTGGGCGTCAGCGACGGCGTGAACTCGGCCAGCACCGCGTTCACCTGGACCATCGGCGGCGCCACCGCGCTGACCGTGTCCTTCGCCTCGGCACCCGCGGCCACGGTCAGCGGCGCCACGGCCAGCTTCACCGCCAGCGCCACCGGCAGCAACGTGCGCTACAAGTGGAACTTCGGCGATGGCTCGCCGGAGACTGCCTGGAGCAGTTCGCCCAGCGCCAGCCATACCTACGCGCAGCCGGGCCTGTATACCGTGACGGTCACCGTCACCGACGACAGCGGCCTGGAGCAGCGCAGCGCCACGCTGCAGGCCATCCACCTGCCACTGCTGGCGGGCACGGCCAGCAGTTCCAGCGCGATCGCCTTCGAGGCGCGCAGCGGCGCCAACCCGCGGCTGTGGGTGGTGAACCCCGACAACGACTCGGTCTCGGTGTTCGACGCCGCCACGCGCGTGCGCCTGGCCGAGATCCCGGTCGGCGCCGGTCCGCGCACCCTCGCGCTGGCCGGCAACGGCACGGTCTGGGTGGCCAGCAAGCATGGCGCCTCGGTCAGCGTGATCGACACCGCCACGCTCGCCGTCAGCCGCACGATCGCCCTGCCGCGCGGCTCGCAGCCCTACGGCGTGGCCGCCTCGGCCAGCGGCGGCTACGCGCTCGTCGTGCTCGAGGCCGGCGGTTCGCTGCTGCGCTTTTCCACCAGCACCTATGCGCAGACCAGCAGCCTGGCCGTGGGCATGAACGCCCGCCACGTGGCGATCAGCGCCGACGGCGCCTCGGCCTACGTGTCGCGCTTCATCAGCGCGCCGGTGGCTGGCGAATCCACCGCCGCGCCGGGCGCCGGCAGTGGCGAGGTGCTGCAGGTCGCCACCGGCGGCATGACGCTGGTGCGCAGCATCGCGCTGGCGCAGAGCGACCGGCCCGACGCCGAGAACCAGGGTCGCGGCCTGCCCAACTACCTCGGCGCGGCGGCGATCTCGCCGGATGGCGTGGCCGCCTGGGTGCCGGGCAAGCTCGACAACATCCGCCGCGGCATGGGCCGCGACGGCCTGCCGCTGAACTTCCAGAACACGGTGCGCGCGGCGAGCTCGCGCATCCTGCTCGGCACGGGCAGCGAAGATTTCGGCGGCCGCCTCGACCACGACAACGCCAGCCTGGCCAGCGCTGCGCTGTTCGATGCGAAGGGTCTGTTCCTCTTCGTCGCGCTGGAGACCAGCCGAGAGGTGGCGGTGATCGACGCGCATGGGCGGCGCGAGCTGTTCCGCTTCGACACCGGCATCGCGCCGCAGGGCCTGGCGCTGTCGGCCGACGGCCTGACGCTGTACGTGCACAACTTCATGGACCGCAGCGTCGGCGTACACGACCTGCGCCCGCTGGTGCAGCAGGGCCTGCTCGCGGCCAACAGGGTGGCCACGCTGCCGACCGTCGGCACCGAGAAGCTGACGGCCACCGTGCTGCGCGGCAAGCAGCTCTTCTACGACGCCCGCGATCCGCGCCTGGCGCGCGACCGCTACATGAGCTGCGCGAGCTGCCACAACGACGGCGGCCACGACGGCCGCGTGTGGGACCTCACCGGCTTCGGCGAGGGCCTGCGCAACACCGTCAACCTGCGCGGCCGCGGCGGCATGGCCCACGGCTTCCTGCACTGGAGCAACAACTTCGACGAGGTGCAGGATTTCGAGGGCCAGATCCGCGCGCTGGCCGGCGGTGCCGGCCTGATGGCCGACACCGACTTTGCCGCCGGCACGCGCAGCCAGCCGCTGGGCGACCGCAAGGCCGGCCTGTCGGCCGATCTCGATGCGCTGGCGGCCTACCTCGGCTCGCTGTCCAGCTTCGAGCCGGCACCGGCGCGGCCGAGCGCCACCGCGCTGTCGGTCACGGCCGCGGAGGGCAAGGCGATCTTCACCGCGCGCAACTGCGCCAGCTGCCATGCCGGCAGCGCCTTCAGCGCCAGCGGCGAGAACACGCTGGTCAACGTCGGCACGATCAAGCCGACCAGCGGCCAGCGCCTGGGCAGCGCGCTGACCGGGCTGGACGTGCCGACGCTGCGCGACGTGTGGGCCACCGCGCCCTACCTGCACGACGGCTCGGCCGCCACGCTGGAGGCGGCGGTGCGCGCCCACGGCGGCGTGAGCATCACCGATGCCGACCTGTCTCGCCTGGTCGCCTACCTGCGCGAGATCGGCGGCGACGAACCGGCCGTGCCGGCCGCGGGCGGCAACGGTGCGGGCCTGCGCGCGGAGTACTTCAACAACGTGACCGCCACCGGCACGCCAGTGCTCACCCGCACCGAGGCGATCGACTTCGACTGGGGCACCGGCGCACCCGGCACCGGCGTGACGGCCGACAACTTCTCGGCGCGCTGGAGCGGCAAGCTGATCGTGCCGGTGAGCGGCACCTACCGCTTCCAGACCGAATCGGACGACGGCGTGCGGCTGACGGTCAACGGCGTGCGCCTGATCGACAACTGGACCGACCACGCGCCGACGCTGGACACCAGCGCGGGCATCAACCTGACGGCGGGCACGCAGGTCGACGTCGTCGCCGAGTACTACGAGCGTGGCGGCGGCGCGCTGATGCGGCTGCGCTGGATGGCGCCGGGCGAGACCACCTTCGTCGCCGTGCCCGCAGCCCAGCTGCTCGCGCCGGCGGTGACCACGGGCAGCGGCCTGGCCGGGAGCTACTTCAACAACACCACGCTGTCCGGCACGGCGGTGCTGACACGCACCGAGGCGATCGACTTCGGCTGGGGCACGGGTTCGCCGGGCACCGGCGTGAACACCAACAACTTCTCGGCGCGCTGGACGGGCACGGTGCTCGCGCCCACCACCGGCAGCTACCGTTTCCAGACGGTGTCGGACGACGGCGTGCGGGTGTGGGTCAACGGCGTGCGCATCATCAACAACTGGACCGACCACTCCGCCACCACCAACACCAGCGGCACGGTGAGCCTGACGGCCGGCCAGCGCTACACCATCCAGGTGGAGTACTACGAGAAGGGCGGCAGCGCGACGATGCGGCTGCGCTGGCTGCGGCCGGGCAGCAGCAGTTACGTGGCGATACCGGCGGCGAACCTCTTCGCGAATTGATGATGCGTCGATCGCGCGTCGTGCACTGCATCACGCGCGGCTTGACCTGAAACGCTTCCCCGCGGGCACGCGAGTGGTCACACTCGCGGTTTTCGGCGCAATGGTGCGCCGATCCGGGAGAAGCAGATGAATCGAGCCATGCACTGGCTGGCCGCAGTCCTGGGCCTGTGCATTTCCGCGTCCGCCGGCGCGCAGATCGTGGTCGGGCAGACGGCCGGCTTCAGCGGCCCGGTGGCCGCGGGCGTCAAGGAGATCTCCGACGGCGCGAAGCTCTACCTCGACAGCATCAACGCGCAGGGCGGCGTCAACGGCCAGAAGATCGAGGTCGTCGCGATGGACGACAAGTTCGATCCCAAGCTGGCTGCCGAGAACGCCAAGGTGCTGATCACCGAGAAGAACGTCTCGGCCCTGTTCCTGACGCGCGGCACGCCGCACACGCAGGCCATCATGCCGTTGCTGGAGCAGTACAAGGTGCCGCTGATCGCACCGTCGACCGGCGCGATGGTGCTGCACAAGCCGGTCAACCCGTGGGTGTTCAACGTGCGCGCCACCTACCAGCGCGAGGCCGAGCGCGCGGTGCAGCACCTCAGCCTGATCGGCATGGATCGCATCGGCGTGATCCACGTGGAAGACAGCTTCGGCGCCGACCTGCTCGAAGGCGCGAAGAAGGGCTTCGCGGCGGTGGCCAAGAACCCGGTGTTCGTCGAGAAGTACGACCGCGCGAAGTGGGACTTCTCCAAGATCGCGCCGCTGGTGGCCAGCGCCGACGTGCAGGCCGTGCTGTTCATCGGCTCGGGCAACGCGGTGGCCGACGGCATCGAAGCGATCCGCAAGGCGGGCTCGCGGGCGCAGATGGTCACCTTCTCGAACAACGCTTCGGGTGGCTTCGTGAAATCGCTGAAGGAGAACGCCCGCGGCGTGATCGTCACGCAGGTGTTCCCTTACGAGCGCTCGCTGTCGGCGCCGATCGTGAAGGAGGCGCACGACCTGGCCGTGGCCAAGGGCCTGGAGGGCGTCAGCCCGGCGATGCTGGAAGGCTTCGCCGCCGCCAAGGTGCTGGTGGCTGCGCTCAGGCGCGCCGGGCCGAGCCCCTCGCGCGTCAAGATCCAGCAGGCGCTGGAGACGATGAACAAGGTCGACATCGGCGGGCTGGAAGTGAGCTTCAGCCCGAACGACCACACCGGGCTGGAGTTCGTCGACCTGTCGATCATCGGACCCGACGGCAAATTCCGCCGCTAGGCTCTCCGGGCTGCCGGCCGCGTCCGGTAGAACCGGATCGGCACGGCAGCGGCTTCCTTGGCCGCCTCGCGCAGCACGTTCTTGCGCATGCGGCCGACCACGTGCATCTCGCAGGCCTTGCAGTCGAAGCGCAGGGTGAGCCGGTCGTTGCCGTGCTGCAGCGTCAGCGGCTCGGCGCGCACCGTGCCCTGCACGCCGACCACGCCCTTGGCCTGCTTGGGGCACAGGCTCAGGCTGTAGCGCACGCAGTGGCGCGTGATCATCAGGCTGACCTGGCCGAGTTCCTCGTGGCTCTCGTAGGCCGCGTCGATCAACCGCACGCCGTGCTTCGCGTAGAAGTCCGCGGCGCGGCTGTTGTAGACATTGGCCAGGTAGCTCAGCGTGTCTTCCGGATAGCGCACCGGCGGCTCCACCGGCCGGGCGCGCGGCAGCCGCTCGAAGGCCGCGGCCCGCGCGGCCTCGAGTGACTCGATCGCCTCGCGGCGCAGCGCATTGGCCGCGCCCGCCGGCACGAACAGCGCCTGGGGCGGAAGGCTGACCGATCGTGCCTCGAAGATCGTCGCGCCCAGCCGGGCCGACGCCTCGCGCAGGCTCTCCTGCGCTCTCGCCGCGTCGCGCGCGGGCTCGTGGGCCAGCGCGGCCTCGGCGCGGCCATGGTGGCCGTCCTCGTCGATGGCGTCGAGCGCCAGGCCGCCGGCGGTGACGCTCCACACCAGGTCGACCGCGATGCGGCGCTCGGCCGACTTCTTCGCCAGCAGTCGCTCCCAGGCCATGTCGCGGTTGCGGCTGATGGCGGTGCCGCGCCGCAGGTCCTTCAGCGCCGCCATCTCGGCGTTCGGCTCGACGCGCCACAGTCGCCCTCCCCGCGGCGCGGCCACGTTGACCGGCACCCCCTGCAGCTCGCCCTGCAGGTCGACCCAGGTCAGCGCATCGCCGTTGTGCAGGCTGTCGCCGGCGTCGTCGAGCTCGAGCTCGAAGTGATCCGGCGCCACGCGCGTCACGTGGCCGAGCGGCAGCCCGGCGTGCTTGGGCGTGTCGAAGGCACCGATGTCGATCTGCCGGCCCTGCACGAAGTAGTCGGTCGCGCCGCGGTTGAAGCTGCGCGCCGGATCGGGCACGAAGGTGTAGCGGCACTGACCCGACGAGGCCCGGGCCAGCTCCGGCCGCTGCTCGAGCACGGCGTCGAGCAGCTCGCGGTAATGGGCCGTCACGTTCTTGACGGTGCCCATGTCCTTGTAGCGGCCCTCGATCTTGAAGCTGCGGATGCCGGCGTCGACCAGCGCGGCCAGGTTGGCGCTCTGGTCGTTGTCCTTCAGCGAGAGCACGTGCTTGTCGTGCGCGACGATGCGGCCGGCGGCGTCGGTCACCGTGTAGGGCAGGCGGCATTCCTGCGAGCAGTTGCCGCGGTTGGCGCTGCGGCCGGGGGCGTGCGCGTGGCTGATGAAGCACTGGCCGCTGTAGGCCACGCACAGCGCGCCGTGGACGAAGAACTCCAGCGTGGCGCGCTCCACCTGCGCGGCGATGCCGAGGATCTGCGGCAGCGTCAGCTCGCGCGCCAGCACCATCTGCGAGAAACCCGCGTCCTGCAGGAAGCGCGCCTTCTCGGGCGTGCGGATGTCGGTCTGCGTGCTCGCGTGCAGCTGCATCGGCGGCAGGTCGAGCTCGAGCAGGCCCATGTCCTGCACGATCAGCGCGTCGATGCCGATGTTCCAGGCGTCGCGCACCAGCCGCTGCGCGGCCTCCAGCTCATCGTCGCGCAGGATGGTGTTGAGGGTCAGGAAGATGCGCGCGCCGTAGCGGTGGGCGTGCTTCGCGAGCCGCTCGAGGTCGGCCAGCTCGTTGCCGGCCTTGTCACGCGCGCCGAAGGCGGGGCCGCCGATGTACACCGCGTCGGCGCCGTGGTTGACGGCCTCGATGCCGATGTCGGCGTCGCGGGCGGGGGCGAGCAGTTCGAGTTCGCGGCGGGGCATGGCGGCGACAGCGTGGAGCGCGGTCGACATTGTCCGACACCCTGCCTCGACGGCCATGACGCATCGCCTCTCCGGCCGAATGAGATCGATCACTTAATGAGCGTAGAGCGAACACGCGATCACCGTCGGCGCGGGTATCCATGCATTGGCGTCCGAATGGGCGAAGCGCACTCTCGTCGCCATCCAACGACGCAGCACATGACGAAGTCGGAAGGGATCCAGGCCACGCGCGCACGCCCCCGGTGCCGCACGCCGCGACGCAAACGCAGCACCCCTGCCTGCGACTGACGCCCGCCTCGCGCGGCGCGTCGCCACCCCCGCATCGGCGGGCGGCGAGGCCGCCTGCCCTCGAACATCTTCCCTGCCCGAGGAGGAGACATGGTCACGTGCTCACCATCCGTCGCGGCGCGCCTGTACGCGTTCGCGCTCGGCATCTTCTGCGTTTCGTCTGCATCGTCCGCCGACTGGCCCACCGCCGGCGCCAACCTGGACAACTCACGCTATCAGCACGCCGAGACGCTGATCAGCCCGAAGAACGTCGGCGGCCTGCGGCTGCGCTGGCAGCTCGCCACCAGCGGCGACGTCACCGCGAACCCCGCCGTCGACGGCGACTTCCTGTACTTTCCCGACTCGGCCGGCTTCCTCTACAAGGTGCGGCGGATCGATGGCCAGATCGTCTGGAAGCGACCGGTCTCCGACTACACCGGCATCGCCGGCGACTTCGCCCGGGCGACGCCGGCCGTGGCCGGCGCGGCACTGATCCTCGGCAACCAGAGCGGCAAGTTCCTCGGCAGCGCCGCCGGGCAGCCCGACCCCCGGCCGGCTCGCGTGTTCGCCGTCGACAAGCACAGCGGCGCGGCGCTGTGGTCGACGCAGGTCGACGACACGGCGATGTCCTTCATCACCCACTCGGCCATCGTCGCCGACGGCATGGCCATCGTCGGCGTGGCATCGAACGAGGAACTGGTCGCCGGCTTCGTGCCGAAGGCGTACTGGCAGTGGCAGTTCCGCGGCAGCGTCGTCGCGCTCGACGTGGCCACCGGCGCCATCCGCTGGAAGACCTACATGGTGCCCGAGGGCTACTACGGCGGCGCCGTCTGGGGCAGCACCGGCGCGGTCGACCTGAAGAGCCGGCAGGTCTTCATGGCCACCGGCAACAACTACTGGGTGCCGCAGCCGGTGCAGGACTGCCTGAACGCCGGTGGCACCCCGGCCGCGTGCCTCGATGCGGCGAACCACTTCAACTCCATCGTCGCCCTGGACCTCTCCACCGGCCGCATCAACTGGGCCGCACGAGGGCTGCCGTACGACGCCTGGAACGTCGGCTGCGGCCTGAACATCCCCGGTGTCCTCGTGATACCGCCCAACGACAACTGCCCGCATCCGCAGGGACCGGACTGGGACTTCGCCCAGGGGCCGATGCTGCTCGGCGGCGGCCTGGTGGGCGCGGGGCAGAAGAGCGGCATGTTCTGGGCCTTCGACCATCGCAGCGGGCAACTCGCCTGGGCCACCCAGGTGGCGCCTCCGGGGCTGACCGGCGGCCTGCAGTGGGGATCGGCCAGCGACGGCAACCGCATCTTCGTCGCCGTGGCGGCCAGCGGCCTGACGGGATCGGGCCAGAACCCGGCGCCCTGGACCCTGAAGGACGGCAGCACCACCACGGCCGGCGGCTGGGCGGCCCTCGACCGCCGTACCGGCGCCGTGCTGTGGACGACCAAGGACCCGCGGGGCAGCCGTGCCGAGGCGGCCGTCAGCGGCGCCAATGGCGTGATCTTCGGCTGCAACCTGGATCCGGCCAGCGGCACCCTGTACGCGATGGACGCCAGAACGGGCGCCGTGCTGTGGTCGTTCGACAGCAATGCCGGATCGCCCACCTACGGCGCCTGCAACGCCGGCCCGTCCATCGCGGACGGCATGGTGTTCTGGGGCAGCGGCACCTTCGTCGCGCCGGGGCCGAAGCGGTTCTTCGCGTTCGGACTCTGAAGCCGCACGAGGGGCGGTCGGTGCGGGCGTGACGCAGGTGATGCGTCGCGACCCGCACGGCATCTGGTGGCGCGCGGTGAGCGGGCCACGCGACGCGGTGTCACCCGTGAGCGACATCACAGGGACAGCATCGGTCAACCCGGGGCGCTCACGCGGCCAAGGTGAATGGATGTGCGGCCTGGCATCGCGCGAAAGGATCGCTTAAATGTCAAATATCAAGCTGGCAGGGCCTACGCGCTGCGCGGCGCCCTCACCGACAACATCTCTCTTGTGGCACAGGCTGGCCGCGGCGCCTCGACCAGCCGGCTTGCCAGACACCGAGCATCTTGCGCCACGCCGAACGAGTCCCCCCCCGACAGACACGCGTTCACCGCGCCGATGCCGAGCCGCTGCTCGTGCGACACATCGTCCAGGAGGTGTCGCGCCGACAGGGCAACCCCGCCGCGTTGTGTCGTGGCCTGGGTTTCGGCCTGGCCGAACTCGAGCGCGTCGACTTCCGCGTCTCCTATGCCCAGACGGGCCGTGTCATCCAGCGCGCGCTGCAGATGGTCGACGACCCGGCGCTACCGCTGCGCCTGGGCACGAGCTTCAGCCTGGTGTCGTGGGGGTTGTGCCTGGTCGGCATGATGGCCGCGGCCAACCCGCGCGAGGCCCTCGACTTCGCCGTGGACTTCCTGCCGCCGAGCGACCGCTTCCTGCACCTGCACAAGCAGGTGGTCGGCAGCGAGTTCAGCGCGGCGGCCGAGCCGGTGCACGACGACGACGAGGAGATCGCCCACTTCCTCGTCGAACATGCCTTCGCCGCGCTGGCGCGCGTCTGCCGCTTCGTCGTCGCGCCGTGGTACGGGCCGCAGCGCGTCGAACTGCGCCGCGAGACACCGGCGGACACGCGCTGCCACGAGGAAGCGTTCGGCTGTACGGTGCACTTCGGCTGCAGCGCCAACCGCGTGGTCTTCGAGCTGATCGAGCACCCCATCGCCACCGCCGATGCGTTGGTCGCCCGGCTGTGCCGGCACCAGCTCGAGCAGCGCGCCGGCGCCGGTGCGCCGTCGGAGCTGGAGGCGGTGATCGTGCGTGCGCTGCGCGCCGACCTGCGCTCACCGCCGTCGATGGCCGAGATCGCCGCTTCGGTCAACGTCAGCGAACGCACGCTGCGCCGGCGGCTGCTCGCCGCCGAGCTGTCGTACGCCGCGTTGCTCGACCAGGAGCGCATGCGCCGCGCGCTGGCGCTGCTGAACGCCGGCGAATCGCCCATGGCCCGCGTGGCGGATGCCGCGGGCTTCTCGGATACGCGCAGCCTGCGCCGCGCCATCAAGCGATGGACCGGCCAGACGCCCTCGCAGCTGCGCCGCCATGGCGACTGAGCCCGACGCCACCGGGCCGGCCGGCGGCTGGTGGCGACGGCTGAAGCGGCAGTGGGGGTCGGCCGGCCACGGCGGGCCACAGACCCTCGATTCACTGCAGCGCCACCTGGAGGTTGCCCGCGAGCAGGCCGACCGCCTGCAGGCGGTGCTCGACCATGCCAGCGACGCGGTGATCAGCGTCGACGCCGGCCAGCGCGTGCACTTCTTCAACCAGGCCGCGGCCGCGGTGTTCGGCGTGACCGCCGACGAAGCCATCGGCCAGCCACTGGACCGCTTCATCCCGCCACAGCGCCAGCTCGCCCACCGGCTGCACGTGGAGAGCTTCCGGCGCACCGGCGGCACCGCGCGGCGCATGGGCCGTCTGCACGAGCTGGCCGGCCAGCGCGCCAGCGGCGAGATCTTCCCGATCGAGGCCAGCATCTCGCGCTCGGGCGAAGGCGAGGGCATGCTGATGACGGTGGTGCTGCGCGACATCAGCGGCCTGCGCAGCGCGGAAGCGGCGCACCAGGCGCAACTGCGCGCCGAGGCTGGCCGGCAGGCGATGTCGGAGTTCGTCGCGCGCATGAGCCACGAGATGCGCACGCCACTGAACGCCGTGCTGGGCTTCTCGCAGCTGCTGCAGGGCGACGAGCACGAGCCGCTGGCGCCCGGCCAGGCGCAGCGCGTCGAGCAGATCCGCGCCGCCGGCTGGCACCTGCTGCGACTCATCGCCGATGCGTCGGACCTGTCCATCGTCGAGGCCGGCGCGCTTCGCCTGGAGGTGTCGCGCGTCGCGCTGGGTGCGGTGATCGACGAGGCGCTGGCGATCTGCGAGACACAGGCCCGCGCGCGCGGCATCCGCGTGCACCGTCACGATCGCGACGGCGAGCACCTGTACGTCGACGGCGATGCCTTGCGTCTTCGCCAGGCGCTGATCAACGTGTTGTCCAACGCGGTCAAGTACAACCGCGACGGCGGCGCCATCGACATCCGCGCCGCGCGTGACGGCGAGCGCGTGCAGCTGGAAGTCAGTGACACCGGACTGGGCATGACGCGCGAGCAGCTCGCGCACCTGTACGAGCCCTTCAACCGCCTCGGCCGCGAGCGCGACGTGGCCGAGGGCACCGGCATCGGCCTGGTGCTCACCCGTCAGCTGGTCGAGCGCATGAACGGGCGCCTGGAGATCGACAGCGAGGCCGGCCAGGGAACGAGGGTTCGCATCACCCTGCCCGCGGCCGCACAGGCAGAGAACCCGGCAACCGGGGTTCCGCCGCCGCCCGCGTCCCCCGGCACCCAGGCTGCGCTCGACCTGCCGCCGCTGCTGCTGCTCTACGTCGAGGACAACCCGGTCAACGTGCTGCTCGTGCGCCAGCTGCTGGCGCGCTGGCCGCAGATCGAACTGGTGCACGCCGAGGACGGTCAGGCCGGCCTGGAACTCGCGCGCCGCCTGCACCCGGACCTCGTGCTGCTGGACATGCACCTGCCCGACATGGACGGGGTCGAGGTGCTGGGCGAGCTGCGGCGCGACCCGGCCACCGCTGCGCTCGGCTTGGTGGCGCTGTCGGCCAGCGAGCATCCGCAGGACGTGCACCGCGCGCAGGAGGCCGGCGCGCTGGAATACTGGACCAAGCCGCTGGACCTGCGCAGCTTCCCGGCCGACGTGATCCGCGTGATCGGGCGCGAGGCGCTGCCTCGCTGAGCGCACCGGCGAGGCTCAGCGCGGCGCCAGCCGCTGCAGCGTGGCCTTCGCGTCCTCGTCCAGCGGCGGCGGCGCCAGCGCGCCGCCGGCCAGCGCCGGCACCACCACCTCGGTGCCGACCGCGCCGCGACGGCCGACGAACAGCGTGCTGACGTGCGCGGTGCACACGGGCTGGGAGAGGTCCGCGGCGCGAAAGAACTCCTGCCGGAAGTAGAACCAGCGCTCGTCCCAGTGCAGCAGCCGCGTGCGCAGCTCGAAACGCTCGAACGGCTTCAGCGAACGCCGGAAGCGCAGGTGCACGCTGCCCACCGGCACCGCCCAGCGCTCGCGCAGCACGCCGCGGGCCAGGCCGCAGCGCAGCAGGAAGTCGATGCGGGCGATGTCCATCAGGAGCGGGTAGCGCGCGTTGTTCATGTGGCCGAAGGCGTCGATGTCGCCGGGCAGCACGCGCCAGTGGGTCACGCAGGTGTCGTGCGGGTGCAGCCGCGGCAGGCGCGCGGCGCGCACGAAGGTCTTGAGCAGGCGGATCAGTGCGAGCATGGTTCCCGGTACCACGCAGGCACCGGGCCGATGCGGACATCAACCGGCGAGAAACCGCTCCACCAGCGCGAACTGCGCGGGCGTGTTGAGCGCCGGTGCATGGCCGCAGCCGGCGATCTCCACCACCACCGCGCGCGGGCCGCGGTTGCGCATCGCCTCGGCGGTGTCGCGCAGCAGCAGGTCGGAGTCCTCGCCGCGCAGGCACAGCACCGGCAGGTCCAGCGAATCCCACTCCTCCCAGCGCAGGTAGTCGTCGGCATGGTGGGTGAACTGCATCACCATCGCCGGGTCGTAGTGCGGCGTGACGCGGCCGTCGGGCAGGCGGCGCACCGAGGTCTCGGTCAGGCGGCGCCACTGCGCGTCGCTGAGCCAGCCGTAGGGCTTGTAGACGGTGCGGAAATACTGCTCCAGCTCGCTCACGGTGTCGAACGCTGCTGGGCTGCCGGCATAGCTGCGGATGCGCTCGATCGCGGCCTGCGCCAGCTGCGGGCCGTTGTCGTTGAGCACCAGGCGGCGGATGCGGCCGCGCAGCGCGCCGGCCGCGGCCACCGTGCCGATCGCGCCGCCCATCGAGGTGCCCAGCCAGTGGAAGCGCTCGACGCCGAGTGCGTCGACCAGCGCCGTGGCCAGCTTCACGTAGAAGTCCAGGCAGTACTCGCGCTGCGGCTCGGGGCTCCACTGGCTGAGGCCGCGGCCGATGGTGTCGGGGCAGATCACCCGCCAGCGCTGCGCCAGGTGCGCGGCGATGTCGTCCATGTCGCGCCCGGTGCGCGCCAGGCCGTGCCAGGCGATCACCGTCTCGGCATGCTGCGCGCCCCACTCGGTGTAGTGCAGCTCGCGGCCCTCGCAGCGGATGTAGTTCGACGTGAAGCTCATGCCGGCCTCGGGTTCACTCCGGCACGACCAGGGTGCTGCCGACCATGCGGATCGCGTTCTCCGGCGCCGGCCGGTGCGGAATCGGCGGTACGTTGGCCTCGGTGATCGCCGGCGCCGCACCCGGCGTGCCGCCACGCGGCACGGTGCGCAGCACCTGACTCTCGGGCAGCGGCTGGCCGTGGCGCAGGTGCGTCCACATCGCGTCGAGCGCACGGTTCAGGTACACGTGCAGCGGGACGTAGCGCGTGTCGTAGCCGGGCAGCACGGTCGGCAGTCCGATAAAGGCGTCGAAGTGCTGCGCGTTCGTCACCTCGATGTAGGACAGGCGGCTGTGCCGCCCCTCGACGCGCTTGTTCAGCGCCGTGTAGGGCCGCGAGCTGTGGTTCACCGGAATTAGCGCATCGGCGCGGCCGTGCACGATGATTGTCGGCTTGCGCTGCAGGTTGCCACTGCGCAGCGTTTCCGTGATGCCCTGCTGCAGAGCGCGCGCCTGCGCATCGCTGCCGGACAGCAGGCCGCGCAGGCACAGCGCGCCGTCGACGTTGTAGTCCTGCTTCAGCGTGCTCGGCGAGAGGGAGAGGATGTCGCGCAGCGGAACACCCGGGCTGAGGTTGTTCACCAACTGCACGTTCGACGACGGCGGCACGCCGTTGCCGGTGGCGGCCATCGCGGCGAGTGACACGACATCGAGGGTGCCGACGGTGAAGTTGGCATTGACGGCCGCGAAGCTGTAGCCGCACAGCGCATCGGCTACGCTGGCGCGCGCGAGTGCGTTCGCGTAGGTCACGCTCACCGCGCTGGCCACCTCGAAGGCGGCCAGCGATGCGTGCAGCACCGCCGACTCCGGCTCCCAGCCGGACGCAGCGAGCATCGCCAGCGCCTCGTCGGCCTGCGCCGGCAGGCTGTCGGCCGTCAGCAGGCCCTTGGCCCTCAAGGCGGCACAGCGGTTGGCGGCGAACGAGGCGATGACGAAGCCGCGGCCCGGGGCATCGGCCAGCTGTGCCGACTGCGCGGCGCAGCTCTGCAGCAGGTTGGCCAGCGTGGTGTAGTCGTACAGCACCTTGCCGCTGGACTGCGCGACAGCGCCGCGCTGAACGGCCACGCCGGCATCGGGCGGCAGTTCGACGGACGGCTCGGACACCGCGACGCCGTCGATCAGCCTTTCACGGTCGAGTTCGGCGGCGGCGAGCGCGGCATGGCCACCATTGCTGATCGACGAGGCGATCACCAGCGTGTTGGCCGGCCGGATCGTGCGCAGCACGCGTCCGTCGGGCAGCTTCGCGCCGTGCCGTTCATTGAGCGCCCAGTAGGCGAATTCGATCGCCTGCAGCGTGAAGCGGCCCCAGTCCTTCTCGGGGTTGCGCTGCGAGTGCGCATGCTTGAAGGCGAAGCGGTTCGGCGTGGCGGCGTTGAACGCGAGGCGCTGCGCCTCGCTCAGCGGTGCGCGGAACTGCGCGGCATCGCCGGCGGCCATGGCGCCGGCGCGCGTGCCGTCGATCAGCGGCACCGTGTCGTGCATGAGGTCGTGCGGCGCGGCGCCGGTGCCCTTGTCGGTGTAGGCCACCGCGCAGCCGCGCTTGAGGCCCCACTCGCCAGTGCTGATGCCGCCATACACACCGCGCGAGCCCGAGGAGGTGGCCGTGACGATGCAGGGCCGGCGCGCATCGAAGTGCGCCGGGATCTGCACCATCAGCACCACGTTCTGCGAGGCGGCGCCGCCGTCGGCACCGCGGCTGTAGGCCAGCACCTCGGTGCCGGCGATCCGGCCTTCGTCCGAAGTCACCGTGCCGTCGGCCGCGACGTTCGGGCCGTACAGCGTGCCGTAGCCACCGGCAGGCGTCATGTCGACGAGAGCACGGTAGTTGTTGTAGATCGCGGCGCGGCGCAGTTCCGCCGCGGTCGGCGCCGATGCGTCGGCGAACGGCGGCAGCGCGAGGGCCAGGCCGCTCTTTCCGAGGCCGGCGGTGAGCAGGTCGTCGCTGGCGCCGTCGTACTCGGCGCTACGCACGCTGCCTCCGACCACGAAGTCCGGCAGCCGGTTGAACAGCGCGCGCGGCCCGCGCTCGCCGCCGCGATCAGCGTGCTGCGCGGTGGCTGGCGAGTCGGCCACCGGCGCGTCGTCGCCGCCTCCACCGCAGGCGGCCAGCACCGCCGCGGCCAGCGGCGCGATCAGGAGCGTCATCGTCCTTGTCATCGTCTGTCTCCTTGGGTGGATCGAATGCGCAGCGCGCGCAGCCGCCCCACCACGCCGGTGGGGAAGTGGTAGACCGAGAGCACGAACAGCAGGCCCAGCCAGAGCAGCCAGCGGTCGGGTGAGACCAGCGCCGACAGCAGCGGCACGCCCTCCAGCGCGCCGGCGCCCAGGCGCAACAGGTCCTGCAGGTAGTTCTGCGCGATGACGAACAGCACCGAGCCGATCACCGCGCCGTAGATCGTGCCCATGCCGCCGATCACGACGATGAGGAGGATGTCCAGCATGATCTCGAACGACAGCGAGGTGTCCGGCCCCTGGTAGCGCAGCCACAGCGCGAGCAGGCAGCCGGCGAGCGTGGCGAACAAGGCCGACAGCACCGAGGCGATGGTGCGGTACACCACCGTGCGGTAGCCGATCGCCTCGGCGCGGAAGTCGTTCTCGCGGATCGCCTGCAGCACACGGCCGAACGGCGAGTTGACGATGCGCAGCATCGCCAGCACCAGCAGCACCGCGGTGAAGAAGAGCAGGTAGTAGGTGAGGAAGCGGCCGTCGACGGAGGCGCCGAGCAGCGGCTCCTCCAGATACTGCGTGCCGGGCTGCAGCGCCTCGGGCACCTTGAAGTTCAGGCCGTCCTCGCCGCCGGTGAGGTCCGACAGCTGCGAGGCCAGCGTCAGGAAGGCCGAGGCCACGGCCAGCGTGATCATCGCGAAGAAGATCGCCTTGACGCGCAACGAAGCCAGCCCGATCAGCAGCGACAGCGCCAGCGAGACGAGCAGCGCCGCGCCGACGCCGAGCGCCACCGCATCCCAGCCCGGGCCCATGCGCGTGCTGGCGATGGCCACGCCGTAGGCGCCGATGCCGAAGAACATGGTGTGCGCGAAGCTGACGATACCGGTGTAGCCGAGCAGCAGGTCGAAGCTCGCCACCAGCACGACGAAGACGATGATCTTCGCCGCGACGTTCAGCGCCTTGGTGCCCGGGAAGAGGAAGGGCGTGAAGGCCAGCGCCAGCACGATGGCGATCAGGATCAGCGCCAGCCAGCGGCTGCGCGGCCCGTCGTTGGAGATCAGGCGCGCAATCATCGGTTCGCCACCGGGTACAGGCCCTGCGGGCGCCACAACAGCACCGCCACCATCAGCGCGATGCTGGCGAAGGCGGTGAACACCGGCGCGACGAAGCCGGTGTAGTTGGTCAGCAGGCCCACCAGCAGCGCGCCGACGAAGCAGCCGAGCGTGGAGCCCAGGCCGCCGATGATGATGACGATGAAGATCAGCACGTTGACCTGCGCGCCGAGCTGCGGAATCACGTTCTGCTGGAACAGGCCCCACATCACGCCGCCGAGTCCCGCCAGCGCCGAGCCGACCACGAACACGCCGACGAACAGGCGGCGGATGCGGTAGCCGAGCGACTCGACCATCTCGCGGTCCTGCACGCCGGCGCGCACCAGCAGGCCGATCTTGGTGCGGTTCAGCGCCCACAGCATGGCCACCAGCACCACGGCGCCGATCGCCACCGCGAGCACGCGGTACTTGGAGATCGCCGCATCGCCGATCAGGATGGAGCCGCGCAGCGCCTCGGGCAACGCCAGCGGGCGCTGCTCGGGGCCCCAGATCACCTTGATCAGCTCCTCGCCGATGATCATGCCGCCCATGGTGATGAGGATCTGCTTGAGGTGCTGGCCGTACACCGGCCGCACCATCACGCGCTCGAAGCCCCAGCCGATCGCGCCGGCCAGTGCCATCGCGGCGAGCATGGCGGCGAACACCGCGACGAGGTTGCGGGCCAGGCTGTCGACCGAGGTCCAGTCGGCCATGCCGGCGAACACCGTGGTGGCGACGAAGGCACCGAAGGCGATGAAGACGCCGTGGCCGAAGTTCAGCACGTCCATCAGGCCGAACACCAGCGTCAGGCCCGAGGCGGTGACGAAGACGATCATGCCCATGGCCAGGCCGGCCACGGTGAGCGTGAGCCAGGTGGACGGCGAGCCGACCAGCGGCAGGGCGCCGAGCGCCAGCAAGGGAACGAGCGCCAGGGGCAGCCAGTCGAATGCCGCCTTGGGCACGGCGGTGCTCATTGGTGCGCTCCCAGCGACAGGCCGAGCAGCCGCTGCTGCAGCGCCTCGTCCTCGACCAGCTGCTTCATCGCCCCGGCGTGCACCACGCGGCCGTCGTCCATCACCGCCACGGTGTCGCCCAGCGCTCGGGCCATCGCGAAGTTCTGCTCCACCAGCAGCACGGTGGTCTGCGTGGCCTTGAGCTCGCGCAGCGCGGCGATCAGGTTGGCGACGATGGCCGGCGCCAGGCCCTTGCTCGGCTCGTCGATCAGCAGCAGCCGTCGCGGCTCGACGATGGCCCGCGCGATCGCCAGCATCTGCTTCTGCCCGCCGGAGAGCTTGCCGGCCGGATAGAGCCAGAACTTCTTCAGCGCCGGGAAGAGGCCGAAGATCCATTCCAGCCGCTGCGTGTCGATGTCGGCCAGCCGCTTGGCGCCGCGCGCGGCCAGCAGCAGGTTCTCGCGCACCGCGAGGTCGCCGAAGATGCCCATGCTCTCGGGCACGTAGGCGATGCCGAGCTGCGCGATGTCGGGCGTGGCGTGGCGGTGGATGGGCCGGCCGTCGAACTCGACGGTGCCGGCCGAGGCGCGCCACAGGCCCATGATCGTGCGCAGCGTGGTGGTCTTGCCGGCGCCGTTGCGGCCGAGCAGCATGGTCACCTGGCCCGCCGGCACGGCGAGGTCGACGCCGTGCAGGATGTGGTAGCTGCCGATGTGCGTGTGCACGCCGTCGAGCTGGAGCAGCGCTTCGCTCATGCGGGTTCCTCGACCGTGCTGGTGCCGAGGTAGGCGCTCTGGACGACCGGCGAGGCGATCACGGCCTCGGGTTCGCCATCGGCCACCAGCTGCCCGTTGTGCAGCACCACGATGCGGTCGGCCAGCTCGCGCACCACGTCCATCTTGTGCTCGACCAGCAGGATGATCTTGTTGCGCTGCGCCTTCAGCGCGCGGATCAGGTCCAGCACCACCGGCACGTCGTCGACGCTCATGCCGGCGGTGGGCTCGTCGAACATGTACACGCTCGGCTCCAGCGCCATCAGCATCGCCACCTCGAGCTTGCGCTGGTCGCCGTGCGGCAGGCTGGCAGCTGGCGCATCGGCGCGGTCGCCTAGCTTCACGCGGTCGAGCAGCTGGTGGGCGCGCTCCAGCGTGTTGCGGTGGTCGCTCCACACCGACCACAGGTTCAGGCCTTCGCGGCGGCGCGACTGCACCGCCAGGCGCACGTTCTCCAGCACGCTGAGGTTGGGAAACAGCTGGGTCAGCTGGAAGGCCCGGCCCAGCCCGCGGTGCGTGCGCTGCGGCGCGCTCTCGCCGGTGATGTCGTGGCCGTCGAGGTGCACCGAGCCGGACGTGGCGCGCAGCTGGCCGGAGACCAGGTTGAAGTAGGTCGTCTTGCCGGCACCGTTGGGGCCGACGATGGCGGTCAGCGTGCCCGGCTCGAAGCGGCACGACACCCGATCGACGGCCACGTGGCCGCCGAAGCGGATGGTGAGGTCACGGGTCTCGAGCACGCCGGGCCGCGCGTCAGCGCTTGTTGCGGATCGGAACCTGCATTTCCTCGGGCTTGATCTCGCGCACCAGCTCCGGCACGCCCCAGGCGAACGCCGGGTCCACCTTGATCCGGAAGTGGTACATGGACTGCATGGCCTGGTGGTCTTCGGGGCGGAAGGTCATCCGGCCCTTGGGCGTCTCGAAGCTCATGCCTTCCATGGTCTTGATGAGCTTCTCGGTGTTCGCATCGCCGGCGGTCTTCTTCAGCGCCTCGACCACCGCGATCGCCGCGCTCATGCCGCCGGCGGTGAAGAAGTCCGGCGGGTTCTTGAACTTGCTGTAGTGGTTGGCGACCAGCCACTCGTTGACCGGGTTCTTCGGGATGCCGAAGTAGTAGTAGGTGGCGCCTTCCATGCCGGGGAAGTTCTTGTACGCCGCCATCGCCGGCAGGATGTTGCCGCCGGTGGCGATCTCGATGCCGTAGCGCTTGAGGTCGAGGTCGGCGATCTTGAACGGGTTGCCCGCGCCGGCCCAGATGATGAAGATCACCTTGCGGCCCGGCTGGTCCTTCAGCTTGTCGATCAGGCGCTGCGCGCCGGCGGTGAAGTCCGTCGTGTTGGTCGGCAGGTATTCCTCGTGAACGATCTTCGCGGTCTTCACCGCGTCCTTGAAGGCCTTCACGCCATCGCGGCCGAAGGCGTAGTCCTGCGCCAGCGTGGCGATCACCGTGTCCTTCTTGTCCAGCGCCACCGCGTTGCTGATCGCATCCTGGCTGCTGTTGCGGCCGGTGCGGAAGATGTAGCGGTTCCACTTGTCGCCGGTGATCGAATCGGCCACCGCCGGCTCCACCAGCAGGATCTTCTTGTACTCCTCGGCCACCGGCAGCAGCGCCAGTGCCACGCCGCTGGAGGTGGGGCCTACCGCGATGTCGGCCTTGTCGTCGCCATAGGCGGCGGCCAGCAGGCTCTTGCCCACGTCGGGCTTGCCCTGGTCGTCCTTCTCGATGACCACGAGCTTCTTGCCCGCCACCGTCATCGTGCCGCCGGTGGCGTAGTCCAGGCCCATCATGAAGCCGGTGGCGGTCTGCTTGCCGTAGGCCTCGAGCGGGCCGGTCTTGCTGTAGACATGGGCGATGCGGATCTCGCCCTTGCCCTGCGCGAAGGCGACGGCGGGCAGTGCGAGGGCGGCGGCGATCGTGGTCAGCCAGAAGCGGCGGGCGTGGGTCATGCGGCGTGTCTCCGGATCGTTGGGATGGTCGGGCTCGTGGCCCGGTGCGAACCGGTTCGCAAGGCATGTGCCACGCGGCCCGGGGTTAACCCGAGGCGGCGCTCAGCGCGGCATCGAACGGATCAGCGGCAGCTGCGGCGAAGGCCCGGTGACGCTCGCATCGAACGGGTGGCTCATGCGCGGATAGCCGGCCAGGATGCGCAGCACGTAGGCGCGCGTCTCGGCGTAGGGCGGCACGCCGCGGTAGCGGTTCACGGCGCCCTCGCCGGCGTTGTAGGCGGCGGCCACCAGCGGCACGTTGCCCTCGAAGTAGGCCATCAGCCAGCGCAGGTAGGCCATGCCGCCGCGGATGTTCTGCTCGGCGTCGTAGGGGCGGCTGACGCCGAAGCGTGTCGCCGTCTCGGGGATCAGCTGCATCAGCCCCTTGGCGTTCTTCGGCGACAGCGCGATCGTGTCGTAGTTCGACTCGACCTTGATGAAGGCGAGCACCAGCGCCGGCGAGAGCTTGTAGGCCGGCGCATGCTTCCTGACGATGTCGACGATCTGCGGCGGCGCATCCGGCGGCAGCACCTCCGGCGCCGGCGCCGCAGTGCGCGGCGGTGGCGGCGCCATCACCGGCGGCGCGCGGTCGACCATGCAGTCGGGCACGTAGTTCGGCGGCCCGCCCACCGAGGCCAGCATGCGCACCGCCTGCTCCAGGCCCTGCTCGGCCGCCGCATGGAAGAAGAAGGCGGCGGTGGCATCGCTGCGCTCGACACCGCGGCCGTTGGCGTACATCCAGCCGAGGTTGAACTGCGACTCCGCGTCGCCCAGCCGCGCCGCCTTGCAGTACAGCTCGGCGGCCTTGGCGGGATCGCGCTCGACGCCCTCGCCGTTCTCGTAGCCGACCGCCTCCTGCCGCAGCAGCGACCGCACGCTGCGCTCTTCCTCGGTTTCGAGGGTGCGCACGGTGGCCTGCGCCGTTTGTGCGACGGATGCCTGCATGAAGATCAGACAGATCGCGACGAGATGTCGTCTGAAATTCAGACACTGTCCGACTTTCAGGCGAAGAAGCTTCGTCATGGAGCCAGCTTCTCGTAGAGCGTGGCCCGCGAGATGCCGAGCAGCCGCGACGCTGCCAGCTTGTTGCCGCCGGTGGCCTCCAGCGCCTCGCGGATGGCCTGCGCCTCCAGTTCGGCCACCGCCTGCGGCAGCGACTTCACGCCGGCGATGCGCGGCGCGGCAGCCGGCGCATCGGTCGCCTGCGGCGGCGCCGCGACCACCGGCGCCTGCGTGCCCAGCACCGCGGCGAAGTGCCGTGCGCCGAGCACCAGGTCGTCGGTCATCAGGCTGGCCTGCTCGATCACGTTGCGCAGCTCGCGGATGTTGCCCGGCCAGGGCTGCGCCGCGAGCAGCTCCAGCGCGTCGCCGGCCAGGCTCTTGTGCGCCATGCCGCTGCGCCGGGCGATGTCGTCGGCCAGCGCGTCGGCCAGGGCTTCGAGGTCGGCCAGGCGATCGCGCAGCGGCGGGACGCGGATCGGCAGCACGTTCAGGCGGTAGAACAGGTCGGCGCGGAAGCTGCCGGCGCGCACCATCGCCGCCAGGTCGCGGCTGGTGGCGGCGATCACCCGCACGTCGACGTGCTGCACCTGGTTGCTGCCCAGCGGCTCGACCTCCTGCTCCTGCAGCACGCGCAGCAGCTTGGCCTGCAACGGCAGCGGCATGTCGCCGATCTCGTCGAGGAACAGCGTGCCGCCATGGGCCAACCTGAACTTGCCGTCGCGACCCTTGCGGTCGGCCCCCGTGTAGGCGCCGGCGGCCACGCCGAAGAACTCCGCCTCGAGCAAGGTGTCGGGCACGGCGGCGATGTTCACGCCGACGAAGGGCCGGGCCGCACGCGCGCTGGCGGCGTGGATGGCATGGGCGAGCAGTTCCTTGCCGGTGCCCGTTTCGCCGAGCAGCAGCACCGTGCTGTCGGTCTGCGCCACGCGCCGCGCCTGGCGCTTGACCTCCATCGCCGCCGGGCTGGCGCCGATGAAGCTGGCGATGGTGTGCTTGGGCCGGCGCTCGCGGGTGAGGTGCTCGGCGAGCTGCTGGCGGGCGGCGTCGAGGTCGCGCTGCAGGCGGCTGAACTTGCCGATCAGCGGCTGCATGGTGGTCTCGGGATGGTCGAGCAGCACCATGCCCATTGCGCCGATCACCTGGCCCGATGCATCGCGCAGCGGCAGCCGGCTGACGAGAAAGGTGCCGGCCTGGTTGGTCAGCAGGTCGACGAGGATGGGCTGGCCGGTCTCGATCACCTGCGCCATCAAGGTATTGGGCACCACGTCTTCCACGCGCCGGCCGACGAAATCGCGCTCCTCGTGGCCCAGCGCCGGCAGGAAGCGCTTGTAGCCCTCGCTGATCCAGACGATGCGGTGCGCGCGGTCGACGACCATCATGCCCATCGCCGTCTGCGCGAAGGTGTCGAACATCGACTGCGCGGCCAGGCGCAGCAGGCCGTCGGCGTCTTGCGGCAGGGTGGCGGGGGAGACGGGCATCGGGAGGCGGTGTCGGAAGAGTGGACACTGTAGCGGGCCGCGCCCGCCACGCCACCCCCTCGGCCGCGCACCGTGCCTGCCCGGGTTCCTGCCGCTTGTAATTATGAATTAGTAATCGTAGATTGCAGACATCCTTCCCGGAGATCCACCATGGCCGAGCCGATCCCGCTGCGCCGCCCTTCGCTGCACGAGGAGGTGGCGACCCGGTTGCGCAACATGATCTTCGAGCGCCAGCTGCTGCCGGGGCAGTGGGTCGACGAGCTGGCGCTGGCGCGCGACTGGCAGATCAGCCGCACGCCGCTGCGCGAGGCGCTGAAGGTGCTGGCCGCCGAAGGGCTGGTGGTCCCGGTGCCGCGCCAGGGCAGCAAGGTGGCCGAGATCCCGGAAGACGAGGCCGATGAACTGCTGCCGGTGATGGCGCTGCTCGAAGGCCGCTGCGCCTTCGAGGCGGTGCGCAAGGCGCGCGACGCCGACATCCGCCGCCTGCAGCGGCTGCACGAGCAGCTCGAGAAGCACGCCGCCGCGCACGACATCGAGGCCTACTACCGCGCCAACCACGAGTTCCACAGCGCCGTGCAGGCGCTGGCCGGCAACCGCTGGCTGGACCGCGCCACCGGCGACCTGCGCCGCTTCGTGCGCCTGCTTCGCGGGCGGCAGCTGCACTGGCCGGGGCGCATCGAGGCCTCGATCAACGAACACCGCGTGCTGCTCGACGCCATCGTGCAGCGCGACGCCGCGCGCGCCGAGCGCGTGATGCACGACCACCTGATGGCGCAGCTCGCCGCGCTGAAGGCGCTGCGCCAGCACGAGCGAGCCCAGGGAGCCCCCCATGCTGGATGAACTGAAGAGCGCGGCGCGCAAGGTCAACGGTGCACGCCACCTGCGCGGCCTGCTGATCGACTGCAAGCGGCTGCTGTCCGAGCGCGGCGAGGCCAACAGCGTGGCCATCGCGCGCGACCTCGTGGCGCGCTTCCGCGAGCTGCCCGAGGATGCGCAGGCGAGCTTCTTCGAACGCCTCTCGCGCGACTTCAGCCCCGACCCGAAGGCCGTGCTGCGCAGCGCGCAGGCCTATGCGGAAGTGCCCAGCGCCGCCAACCTGCAGCGGCTGACGCAGACCGCCGAGCCGCCGCGGCAGGAGCTGCTGCGGCGCATCAACCGCACGCCGGGCGGCACGGGCAGCATCGTGGCGATGCGCCGCGCGCTGTTGGCCCGCATGAGCAAGCAGCCCGAGCTGCAGGCCGTGGAGGCCGACTTCCTGCACCTGCTGTCGAGCTGGTTCAACCCCGGCTTCCTGCAGCTGCGGCGCGTCGACTGGAATTCGCCGGCGCAGCTGCTCGAGCAGATCATCCGCCACGAAGCGGTGCACCAGATCGACGGCTGGGACGACCTGCGCCGCCGTCTGCAGCCCGATCGGCGCTGCTTCGCCTTCTTCCACCCGCAGCTGCCCGACGAGCCGCTGATCTTCGTCGAGGTGGCGCTGCTGCCGGCGATGCCGGCGGCGATCGCGCCGCTGATCGACAAGACCTCGGCGCCGCTGCCGCCCAGCCAGTTCAAGGTGGCGGCCTTCTATTCGATCAGCAACTGCCAGCCGGGGCTCAAGGGTGTGTCGCTGGGCAACTTCCTGATCAAGCGCGTGGCCGAGGAACTGCAGCGCGAGCTGCCGCAGCTCAAGACCTTCTGCACGCTCTCGCCCATCCCCGGCTTCGCGCGCTGGGTGCGCGCCGGCGCACCTTGCGAGGGCCTGCCGAAAGCGCGGGCGCAACGCCTGGCCGAAGCCCATGCGGCGCTGCTCGACGCCTGCGGCGGCGACTTCGACCGGCTCACGCACGCCGCCGCGCTGCAGGCGCTGGCCGAGCCGGCCGCGCAGGCGCTGCTGCGGCTGGCCGCCTACTACCTCGGCTGCCATGCGCCCTCGGCCGGCGGCGACCCGGTGGCGCGCTTCCACCTCGACAACGGTGCGCGGCTGGAGCGCCTCGACCCGCTGGGCGACCTCTCGCCCAAGGGCCTGCGCCAGTCGTTCGGCATGATGGTCAACTACCTGTACGACCTGGACAAGGTCGAAACCCACCACGAGAAGTTCGTCCACGGAGAAGTGGCACAGTCACGCCTCCTGACGTCGTTGCTCTGACAACCCATCACAACCTGGAGACAAGCCATGCATCGCTCTCGCCCCTCGACCCTGCGCCGTGCCGTGATCGCGCTGGCCGCCCTCGCCGCCGCGGGCGCCGCGCCGTTCGCGGCCGCGCAGGCCTGGCCGACCAAGCCGGTGACCATCGTCGTGCCCTTCCCGGCCGGCGGCGGCACCGATGCCTTCGCGCGGCCGCTGTTCGCGCAGATGACGAAGAACATGGGCAAGCAGTTCGTGATCGACAACAAGGGCGGCGCCGGCGGCACGGTGGGCGCCAGCCTCGCGGCCAAGGCCGCGCCGGACGGCTACACCTTCTTCATGGGCGCGGTGCACCACACCATCGCGCCCTCGATGTACCCGAAGCTCGACTACAACATCGAGACCGACTTCGTGCCCGTCGGCCTGATCTCCAGCGTGCCGCAGGTGATCGTCGTGAACCCGCAGAAGGTGGCCGCCAACGACCTCCCGGGCCTGCTCGCCTTCATCCGCGCCAACCCGGGCAAGCTGAACTACGGCTCGGCCGGCAACGGCACCTCGCACCACCTGGCCGGCGAGCTGTTCAAGCTGCAGACCAAGACCTTCATCACCCACATCCCCTACCGCGGTGCCGGCCCGGCGCTGCAGGACCTGATCGCCGGCCAGGTGGACATGATGTTCGACGGCCTGGGCTCCTCGGCCTCGCACATCAAGGGCGGCCGCATCAAGGCCATCGCGGTCGCCAGCGAGAAGCGCGCGCCGGGCTTCCCCAACCTGCCCACCGCCAAGGAAGGCGGCGTGCCCACCTACCAGGTGGCCACCTGGTACGGCCTGTGGGCGCCCAAGGGCACGCCCAAGGAGGCCATCGACGCGATGCAGGCGGAGATGAAGAAGGCGCTGAACTCCGACGAACTCAAGGCCACCTGGACCGGCCTGGGGGCCGACACGCCCAACCTCTACGGCGACGCCTATGGCAAGTTCGTCTCGTCCGAAGTGAAGCGCTGGGCCGAGGTGGTGAAGGCCTCCGGCGCCAAGCTGGACTGAGCGCCGGTCGCCGCAACGTGGCCGGCACGATCACGCTGACCCAGGGCGACGCCGAGGGCGTCGCCCTGCTCACGCTGGCCCACCCGGCCAAGATGAACGCCATCGACATCGCGATGTGGCGCGAGCTGCAGGCGCTGATGCTGCACCTGCAGGCGATGCCGCCGGCCGGTGCGCCGCACGCGGTGATCGTGCGCGGCGCCGAGGGACACTTCGCCGCCGGCGGCGACATCGTTGAGTTCGCCGAGTTCCGATTCGAGGAAGACACGCTGCGAGACTTCCACGAGAACGTCGTCGCCCCGGCGCTGCACGCGATGATCGATTGCGACATCCCGCTGTTCGCGCAGATCGAGGGCAACTGCATCGGCGGCGGCATGGAGATCGCGGCCTGCTGCGACATCCGCATCTGCGGCGAGGGCAGCCGCTTCGGTGCGCCGATCGCGCGGCTGGGCTTCCCGATGGCGCCGCTGGAGCTGGAGGTGGTGTCGCGCGTGGTGCCCGAGGCGGTGCTGCGCGAGATGCTGCTCGAGGCGCGGCTGTTCACCGCGGGCGCGGCGCTGCACCACGGGCTGGTGCACGCGGTGGTGCCCGATGCCGAGGTGGCCGCGCACACGCTGGCGCGCGCACGGGCGCTCGCGCACCTGTCGCCGCAGGCGGCGCGCATCAACAAGCGCACGCTGCGCCAACTGGCCAGCGGCGGCCCGAGCGAGGCCGAGCGCCTCGCCCACTACGGCTACGCGCCCAGCGAAGAGCACCGCGAGGGCGTGATGGCCTTCATCGAGAAGAGGACGCCGCGCTTCCAGAGGGGATGACGCGGCCCGGAGATTCCCCATGCACGACAACCAGAACCTGTTCGTCGCCCTGCGCGACGCCTTTCCCGCCGACCTCGACGCCACCGCCATCGAGACCGCCGACGGCCCCGGCGCGCCGCTCTTCTACACCTGGCGCGACATCGAGCGCGGCACGGCGATGATCGCCAACCTGCTGGCCTCGCTGGAACTGCCGGCCGGCGCACGCGTGGCGGTGCAGACCGAGAAGTCGGTCGAGGGTCTGCTGCTGTACCTCGCCGTGCTGCGCGCCGGCTACGTCTACCTGCCGCTGAACACCGCCTACCAGGCCGCCGAGATCGAGTACTTCATCGGCAACGCCGAGCCGAGCGTGGTGGTGTGCTCGGGCAAGAACTTCGGCTGGGTCTCGAAGATCGCCTTCCAGGCCGGCACGGCCCATGTGTTCACGCTCAACGAAGACCGCACCGGCTCGCTGCTCGACCGCGCTGCCTGCCAGCCGGACACGCACCAGCCGGCGCAGAAGTGGGCCGACGACCTGGCCGCCATCCTCTACACCAGCGGCACCACCGGGCGCAGCAAGGGGGCGATGCTGACGCACGGCAACATGCTCTCCAACGCCCGGGTGCTGAAAGACTACTGGGGCTGGAAGCCCGGCGACGTGCTGATCCACGTGCTGCCGATCTTCCACGTGCACGGCCTGTTCGTGGCCTCGCACGGCGCGCTGATCAACGGCAGCAAGATGATCTGGTTCGCCAGGTTCGACCCGGCCGCGGTGGTCAAGCGCCTGCCCGAGGCGACCGTGTTCATGGGCGTGCCGACGCTCTACGTGCGCCTGCTCGGCGAGGCCGGCTTCGGCCGCGAGGCCTGCCGGAACATGCGCCTGTTCGTCGCCGGCTCGGCGCCGCTGCTGATCGAGACCTTCAACGAGTTCCGCGAGCGCAGCGGCCACACCATCCTCGAGCGATACGGCATGAGCGAGACGGTGATGCTCACCTCCAACCCGTATCGCGCCGAGGACGGCGAGCGCCGCGGCGGCACGGTGGGCTTCCCGCTGCCGGGCGTGGGCCTGCGCGTCAGCGACGACAAGGGCGCACCCTGCCCGACCGGCGAGATCGGCGGCATCGAGGTCCAGGGGCCGAACGTCTTCAAGGGCTACTGGCGCATGCCCGAGAAGACGAAGGAGGAGTTCACCGCCGACGGCTGGTTCAAGACCGGCGACGTCGGCAAGATCGACGAGCGCGGCTATGTGACCATCGTCGGCCGCAGCAAGGACCTGATCATCACCGGCGGCTACAACGTCTACCCGGCCGAGATCGAGGGCTACCTCAACGAGATGGACGGCGTGGCCGAGAGCGCGGTGATCGGCGTGCCGCACCCCGACTTCGGCGAAGGCGTGGTGGCGGTGGTGGTGCCCAAGCCGGGCGCCAAGCCGGATGCGGCGGCCCTGATCGGCGCACTGAAGGGCAAGATCGCCAACTTCAAGGTGCCCAAGCACTGCTTCGTGGTCGACACGCTGCCGCGCAACACCATGGGCAAGGTGCAGAAGAACCTGCTGCGCGAGCAGCACAAGGGCCTGTTCGGTGGCTGAGGCCGCGCCGCAGGAATCGCGCTGCCCACGCTGCGGCGGCGCGTTCCACTGCGGCGTGAACGACAGCGGTCCCTGCGCCTGCACCACGATCACGCTGAGCCCGGCGCTGCGCGCCGAGCTGGCGGCCCGCTACCAGGGCTGCCTGTGCCTGGCCTGTCTGCGTGAACTGGCGGCCGGTGCCGCCCCCCTCGCGCCGTCAGGCCGACTCGACCGCCAGGCCTGACAGGCCGCCGATCAGCGGCTCGAGCTGGCGCAGCACGGTGTCGAGCAGGCGATCGACGTCGTCGCCGGGCGCGCCATGCTCGCAGGCGGCTTCCAGTGCGGCGGCGGCCCGCTGCAGCGCCGGCATGCCCAGCGTGCCCGACACGCTCTTCAGGTCATGCGCGAAGCGTGTGCATGCGGCGCCGTCGCCGCGCTCACGCGCGGCCGCGAAGCGGCTGCGGAAGTCGCTCTCGCGGTCGCGGAACATCGCCAGCAGGCGACGATAGAGATCCGGATTGCCCATCACCCCGGCCAGCCCGGCGCGCGTGTCCAGGCCGGGCAGGACCGGCAGTTCGCCGACGTCGGCCGGTCTCCCGGGCACCGCCGCCGCCCCCGGGCGCACCCAGCGCGCGAGCGTGGCATACAACTCCTCGACCCGGATGGGCTTGGCGACGTGGTCGTTCATGCCGGCTTCCAGCACCTTGTCGCGGTCGCCCGCCATCGCGTTGGCGGTCATCGCGATCACCGGCAGGTCCTGCCACTCGGGCCGGCGGCGCAGTTCGCGCGTGGCCGCATAACCATCGAGCACCGGCATCTGGCAGTCCATCAGCACCGCGTCGAAGCGCTCGCGTTCCAGCGCCTCGAGGGCCTCGCGTCCGTTGGCGGCGACGCTCACCTGCACACCGGCCCGGCCGAGCAGGTCACGCGCGAGCTCCTGGTTGATGGCGTTGTCTTCCACCAGCAGCACGCGCACGCCGGCCAGGGCCGCCTCGTAGGAGAGCAGTTCGTCCTGGCGGCGCTCGTCACGGCTGGCATGCGGCCGCCCCTCGCCGAGGGCGTCGGCGCAGGCATCGAGCAGCGCGGAGGCCGTCACCGGCTTGGTCAGCAGCGCATCGACACGCAGGTCCTGCGCGGCCAGGCGGCGCTGCACCTCGTGGCGGCTGAAGGCCGTCACCATCAGCACGGTCGGTGCACGGTGGCGCAACGTGGTGCGGCCGAGCTGGGCCACGCAGTCGATGCCGTCCACGCCGGGCATGCGCCAGTCGAGCAAGAGCATCAGGTAGGGCTGGTCGGCGGCGTCGGCGCGCACCACCGCCTGCAGGGCTTGCACGCCGTCGGCCACCGCCTCGGCCCGCATGCCGAGCGAGCCGGCCAGCGCGCACAGCAGCTCGCGGGCGCCGGCGTGGTCGTCGGCGACCAGCACCCGCGCGCCCTCCAGCGCAGCCAGCCGCGGCAGGGCCAGCTGCGGCTGCACGTCGAGCCCGAAGCGTGCGCTGAAGTGAAAGCAGCTGCCCCGCCCGGGCGTGCTGGTGACACCGATCTCGCCACCCATCATGCCCACCAGATGGCGGCAGATGGCCAGGCCCAGTCCCGAGCCGCCGAAGCGGCGGCTGGTCGAGGCGTCGGCTTGCGAGAAGGGCTGGAACAGCCGTTCGCGCTGCGCCTCGTCGATGCCGATGCCGGTGTCGTGCACCTCGAAGCGCAACACCACCGAGTCGGCGTCGCGCGACTGCTCGGTCACCACCACGCGCACCTCGCCACGCTCGGTGAACTTGACGGCGTTGTTGCCGAGGTTCAGCAGCACCTGCCCAAGCCGCGACGGATCGCCCACCATCGCGGGCAGCGACGTCGGCAGCTCGAACAGCAGCTCCAGCCCCTTCTCCTCGGCGCGCATGCCCACCAGGCTGGCGAACTGGTCCATCACGTCGCCGAGCCGGAACGGTATGCGCTCCATCTCCAGCCGGCCGGCCTCGATCTTCGAGAAGTCGAGGATGTCGTTGATGATGCCCAGCAGCGACTCGGCGGCGCGGTGCACCTTGTCGATGTAGTTGCGCTGCTGGGCGTCGAGGTCGCTCTGCAGTGCCAGCCACGACATGCCGAGGATCGCGTTCATCGGCGTGCGGATCTCGTGGCTCATGGTGGCGAGAAACTCGCTCTTGGCCTGCGTCGCCGCTTCGGCCGCCTGCCGCGCACGCGCCAGTTCCTCGGTGCGCTCCTGCACGCGCCGCTCCAGGCTGGTGGCCAGCGCCCGCACGGCGTCCTCGGCCTGGCGCCGCGCGGTGACGTCGGTGAACATCGCCACGGCGCCGCGCACCACGCCGGCGGCATCGCGCAGCGGCCGGGCCGTGGCCGACAGCCAGTGTCCCTCGCCGACGTCCTCGCCGGCACGCCGCATGTAGACATCGAGCTTGTCCACGTTCTCGCCGCGCCGCGCGCGCCCGAGCGGCAGGTCGCGCAGCGGCACCGGCGTGACACGGTCGGGCAGGTACAGGCCGAAGCGCTGCGACCAGTTGCCGTCCTTGCCGATCGTGAGACCGGGGCCGGCCAGCGCCTCGGCGGCCGGGTTGGCCATCAGCAGCTCCCCGCGCTCGTCGGCCACCAGCACCGAGTCGCCGATGCCGTCGAGCACCGAACGCAGGATGCGCGTCTGCCGCGCCAGCTCCTCGCGCTTGCGGCGCAGCCGCACGGTGAACACCACGGTCGCTGCGAGCACCAGGGCCACGGCGCCGAGCAGCGTCCACAGCAGCCGCTGCTGCAGCTCGCGGCGCGCGATCTCGGCGGCCTGCAGCTCGCTGCGGCGCGTCAGCTCGGCGAGATCGCGCGCCCGGTTCTCGTCGCGGAAGCGCTGCAGCAGCTGCAGGATGCGCACGCTGGAGCGCTCGCGGGACGCCTTGGCCGTCATCTCGGTGGCCTCGACCGAGAGCTGGTAGGCCCGCCGGTGGTCGCCGCGCAGCGCCTCGATGGCGGCCATGCGGCGCGCGCTCTCGCTGAGGTAGAGCGGGAATCCGACCTCGCGCGCGAGCGTGTAGGCACGCTCGGCATCCTCGCGGGCCAGCGCCTGGCGGCCGAGCGCCTCGAGGCTGACGCTGCGGGCGTTCAGCGCGAACCACTGGGCGATCCGGTTCGGCCGCGCTTCGTAGCTGCGGATGATCTGGTCGAAGAGATCGATCGCGCGCTCATGGTCACCGCGCTGCTGGTGCTGGTCCGCCAGGCTGAAGACGGCGAAGTTGTAGGCGAACGGTGAACCCACCTGGCGGAAGATCTCGATGGCCTGTTCGGCCAGGCGCTGCGAGGCGTCGAACTCCTGGCGCCGGCGGTGCTGGCCGGCCACGCCGAGCATGCCGAACGCCTCGAGCATGCGCGAGCCCCCTTCGACCGCACGGCGCAGCATCTGGTCATAGTGCTGCCCGGCCTCTTCCGAGCGGCCCGTCATGTCGAACGCGATCGCCATGCCCTGGTGCGCATAGGCCAGGGCCAGCGGATTCGTCTCGCGCTGTGCGGCCTCCATGGCCTGCACCGCGAAGGCCACCTGGTCGTCGAGCTGGCCGAAGCGCCCGTACATCGTGCCCAGGCGCAGCAAAGCCTCGGCGAGCAGATCGGGACGGTCCGTGCCCTGCAGCAGCGACACGCTCTGGGTGGCGGCCTGAACGAGGCGATCGATGCGCCCCTGGTTGACGGCGATGATGGTCATGTTCAGCTCGCCCTCGGCCTCGCCGATCCGGTCACCGGCGGCCCGCGCCGCCTCGATGGCGCGCTCGGCACCGGCCGCCGCGGTGTCGGTGTCGCCCAGGTAGGTGTCGATGCGGGCCACCAGGTTCATCGCCAGCACACGGTCGACAGGCTGTGCGTCCGACGGCATGCCGGCCTGCAGCGCGCGGGCACGCTCGCGTGCCGCCGGCACGTCGTTCTCGGCGAGCAGGCGGATCGCGGCGGCCTCGGCTCGCCACTCGGCCAGCGTGGCCGCGGCCGCCGGCGCCCACAGGCAGGCCACCAGCAGGAGCACCAGCGCGGCGCGCATCAGAGCTGCACGCTCAGGGTCACGCCCAGCTGCCGGTCATTGACCCAGGCCCCCTGCGGCCGCGTCGGCGTGCCGAGGTCGGCGCGGCGCAGGGTGCGGGTGAGGTTGCTGCCTTCCAGCGCCAGGGTCGCCCGCTCGTGCACCTTCCATGCGATCGCACCGTCCACCCATCCATGGCCACGCGTATACACCGGCTGGGCGCCGAGACCCACGACGCTGCTCACGCCGGAGAGGAATTCGCTGCGCCAGTTCCACGCCAGGCGGGCGCTCCACGGCCCGCGTTCGTACAGGCCGATGAGATTGAGGCTGTGGCGCGAGAGGTTCTGCAGCGGCACCTCGCGCCCGAGCCGGCGGTCGGGCGTGCGGCTGTCGACGAGGGTGTAGTTGGCCTGCACGCCCAGCCCACGCCAGGCCGCCGGCAGGCCATCGAAGAAGTGCTGCCACGACACCTCGGCGCCGCGCACGCGGGCCGGATCGCTGTTGTACGGCCGGCTGACGAGGTAGGTCTCGCCGTCGTAGACCTCGGGCAGGCTGGCGTTGGCGACGAAGCCGTCGACGCGCTTCCAGAAGACGGTCAGCGCGATCGCATCGGCAGGGTCGACCAGGTGCTCGATCGTGAGGTCGAGGTTGTGCGAACGCACCGGCCGCAGCTCCGGATTGCCGGAGGCGCCCTGGTTGAGCGCGGGATCGATCGGATTGCGCAGCAGCCGAAGCGAAGGCGAAAGCTGGTCGAAGTTGGGCCGCGTGACGGTGCGTGACGCGGCAGCCCGCCACTGCCATCCGCGCGGCAGCGCCTGGCGCAGCGTGGCGCTGGGCAGCCAGTCGGTGTCGGCGCTGTCGGCCTGCAGCGGCGCCACGCCGCCGCTGCCGGGCAGCGTGCGGAAACCATCCAGCCTCACGCGGGTGTGCACGGCGCGAAGGCCCACCTGCCCGTCGATGCGCTGCGCCGGTGCGGCCCAGTCGGCGCGCAGGTACAGCGCGTTGCTGCGCTCACGGATGCCCCACACGCCCAGCGGGTCGCCGGCGGTCGGCAGCGGCGCGGTGACGCCGTAGGCCTGGCGCAGCGCGGCGGGGTCGCGTGCGTCGCGCAGGTCGCCGATCAGGAAGTTGCCGATGCTGGGGGCCCGGCCGTCGAGGAAATCGTCGAAGGGCGACGGGTGCACGCGCCCCGGCACGTCGGCCGCGGTGAGCCCGGACACGCCCACGTCGCCGAACACCAGCCCCGGCGCGTTGTCGGCCCGCCGGTCGGCGCGCCGCCAGCCGAAGGCCAGTCCGTCGAGCGGCCCGTTGCCGGCCTGCCACCGGCCGTCCACCCGGGCGGCCGTCAAGGAACCCTCGAAGGGGCGCACGCGGTAGGCCAGCCCGGTGACCCTCAGGTTGGCCGGATCGAGCAGGTCGGTCCCCGCGACGGCCGTGGACGGCACGCGGCCCGACAGGTCGTGGTGGAACTCGGCGGCGGTGGCCGCATGGAACGGGCCGGAGAAGAACAGCCGGTTCAGGCTCTTCGTGTGGCTCAGGTCGGCGCTCCAGCGCCAGCGTTCGCCGTCGTGGCGGCCGCCCACGGCCAGCTGCCGGGTGCGGTCGAGCGTGTCGCGGGCAAAGCTCAGCTGCGACAGCGGCGCGTTCGTCCAGGTGATGCGGCGCAGGTCGCTGGTGCCGTCAAACAGCGCCACGCTGCCCGGCACGAAGCCGCTGCCGGCGGAGACGTTGACCTGGTGGGAATCCTGGCGCGTGCGCAGTTCCGCAGCGTGCGCTTCGGCATACAGCTCCGTGGCCGGCACCGGGCGCCACTGCAGCAGCACGCTGCCGCCCAGCCGCCGGCGCGTGCCCAGGCTGACCGTCTCGGAGGTGCTCGACGGCGCGTACACCGTCGTGCCCGGCACGAGATCCGTGCGCGCCACTGGCGCTCCGGTGCCCTTGAGGTCTTCCCGCCAGGCACGGTCCTGCGCCACCAGGTTGACAAGCAGGCCGAACTCGCCGCCGTCGTCACCGCGGGCGCGGCGGCTCAGCATCACGCTGGCCTGGTCGGCCGAGCGACGCACGAGGTGGCCATGCAGGCGGCGGGCCGAGAGCACGGTGGCATCGCCGGAGAAGTCGAACGGCCGGCGCGTGCGCAGGTCGATGCTGCCGCCGAGCCCGCCTTCGAGCTGCTCCGCCGAGGCGCTCTTGTGCACGTCGATGGCGGACAGCATCTCCGACGCGAAGTCCGACAGGTCGAGCGTGCGCCCGCTGCCGGCCGTGAAGACCTCGCGGCCGTTGAGAAGCGTCTCCACCTGCGACAGGCCGCGCACGGCAAAGGCCGTTCCCTCGCCGCGGTCGCGCGCCACCTGCACGCCGGTGATGCGCTGCACGGCGTCGCCGACGCCGAGGTCGGGCAGCTTGTGGATGTCGGCAGCGACCACGCCGTCGACGATGCCGCTGGCCTGGCGCTTGCGTTCCTGCGCCGACTCGGCGCTGGCGCGCACGCCGGTGACCACCACGCGTTCGAGCGCGGCGCCCTCCTGGGCGAATGCCGGCCCGCCGGCAGCGACGCACAGAACGGCTGCCAGTCGTGCGCTTCCCAACCTGCGCGCCCCCTGGTGGCGAGGGCGTCTTCGCCTGGACGACATAGCCGTTTCATGCTCGGCCGCCGAGCGCCGGCCGGCAATCGGCATCTACCCTCGCGGGGCACGGTATCCTGCCGCCCATGTACGCCCGCTTCTTCGGCCTGAGGCAGCAGCCCTTCTCGATCGCGCCGGATCCGCGCTACCTCTTCATGAGCGAGCGCCACCGCGAGGCACTCGCACACCTGCTGTACGGCGTGCGCGGCGGCGGCGGCTTCGTGCTGCTGACCGGCGAGATCGGCGCGGGCAAGACCACGGTGTGCCGCTGCTTCCTCGAGCAGATCCCCAAGCGCTGCAACGTCGCCTACATCTTCAACCCCAAGCAGACGGTGACCGAGCTGCTGCGCTCGGTGTGCGACGAGTTCCGCATCCCGCGCCGCCCCGAGGGCGCGACGGTGAAGGACTACGTCGACGCGCTCAACGAGTTCCTGCTGCAGACGCACGCGGTCGGCCAGACCAACGTGCTGATCATCGACGAGGCGCAGAACCTCTCGGCCGACGTGCTCGAGCAGCTGCGCCTGCTCACCAACCTCGAGACCAACGAGCGCAAGCTGCTGCAGATCATCCTGATCGGCCAGCCCGAGCTGCGCACGATGCTGGCGCGGCCCGAGCTCGAGCAGCTCGCGCAGCGCGTGATCGCGCGCTTCCACCTCGAGGCGCTGACGCCCAAGGAGACGGTGCACTACATCCGCCACCGGCTCGGCGTGGCCGGGCTGAACCGGCCGCTGCCCTTCGAGCGCGAGGCGCTCAAGCGCATCCACCAGCTCTCGCGCGGCGTGCCGCGGCGCATCAACCTGCTGTGCGACCGCGCGCTGCTCGGCGCCTATGCGGGCAACCAGCCGGCGGTCAGCGCCGAGATCGTCGAGAAGGCGGCGGGCGAGGTGTTCGACGGACCGCTGCCGCGCGAGGCCGGTGCACCGCGGCCGGCGTGGCAGCGCGCAGCGATCGCCGCGGCGGTGCTGGCCAGCCTGGGGCTGGCGATCTGGGCCGGCGTCGCGCTCGAGCGGCGCGGCGCGGCGCGCACGGCGGCCGCGCCAGCGGCAGCGGCCTCGGCGGTGGCGCAGGCCGCCTCGGACGCCGCGTCGGCCGCGACCGCAGCTGCGCCGGCATCGGCCGCCAGTGCGGCCGCGCCGCCGCAGGCCGATGCCAAGGCGGTGCTGGCCGCCGCCTGGCGCAGCGAGGCGGAAGCCTGGCGCGCCCTGGCCCCGGCCTGGCAGGTGCAGCTCGGCGATGGCGAGCCCTGCGCCGCCGCGGCGCGCCAGCAGCTGCAGTGCTTCCGCAGCAGCGGCGGCAGCACGCTCGCGCTGATCCGCCAGCTCGACCGGCCGGTGCTGATGACGCTGCAGGGCAGCGGCTCGCGCGGCCACGTGCTGCTGACCGGCCTGACCATGCGCCAGGCCACACTGGCCACCCGCGACGGCGAGCTGGCCCTGCCACTGGCCGAACTGGCCGGCGTGTGGCGCGGTGAGTTCGCCACGCTGTGGCGCACGCCGCCCGGCTACGACGACGGTGCGCCGGTGGACTGGCTGTCCGCCCAGCTCGCGGTCGCGCAGGGCGAGGCGGCCCCGCCCGCGCCGACGAAGTTCGACGCCACGCTGCGCAACCGGCTCAACGCCTTCCAGGTGGCGCAAGGCCTCAAGCCCGACGGGCTGGCCGGACCGCTGACGCTGATGCTGATCAACCGCGCCACCGGCGTCGCCGAGCCGCGCCTGCTGCCGGAGTAGCCCACGATGTCCTACATCCTCGATGCGCTGCGACGGGCCGACGCCGAACGCGAACGCGGCGGCGTGCCGGGCCTGCACACGCAGGCGATGCCCGAAGCCGCCGACGATGAGCCGCCCGGCCGCCGCCGTGGGCTCGCGCCCTGGCAGTGGCTGGCCCTCGGCCTGGCCGCAGGCCTGGCGGTGGCCGTGGCCTGGACCTGGCGCAGCGACGAGCCGCCGCCGGCCGCGCCCCCGCCACCCCCTCCCCCACCTCAGGCCGCGTTGCCCGCACCGCCCGCTCCGCCCGCACCACCGGCTCAGCCGCCGACCCCGGTCGAGCCGGTGCCTGCAGTGGCCGCGCCGGTGGCGATCGCACCGATGCGTGCGGCCCCCGCACCCGCCCCGGCCGCACCGGCTTCGGCAGCCGAGCCGGCTGCCGCGCCGGCCACCGCACCGCGGCGCGTGAACTCGCTGGCCGAACTGCCGCCCGATGCACGCGCCGGCCTGCCGCCGCTGGCCTTCGGCGGCTCGATCTACTCGAACACGCCGGCCAACCGGCTGCTGATCGTCAACGGCCAGCTGATGCACGAAGGCGACGCCCTCGGTCCCGGCGTGACGCTGGAGCAGATCAAGCCCAAGGCGGCGGTGCTGAACATCCGCGGCCAGCGCTTCGAGGTGGGGCTCTAGAACGAAAGAGGCCGGCCGGTCTCTCGACCGGCCGGCCTGCAGCGGCGGGCACCCGGCCCGCCGGGGCCTAGTTCGACGCCGCCGAAGCGGGTGCCGCGGGCGCGTGCAGCGCGTCCGCGCCGTGCTTCTCGCCGCCCATGTCGATGTCACCACCCTTGCTCAGCACGAACAGCGCGAGCGCGGCGAAGGCGACGAAGGCCAGCAGCA
>VFQN01001119.1_pt1 | contig 46742 bp, 43 predicted proteins | sample 3512371 | NCBI WGS metagenome assembly VFQN01 (sample SAMN10412370, study PRJNA504923) | tailings metagenome | isolation source: Replicate 2 from Balatoc abandoned mine | place: Philippines: Itogon, Benguet | collected 2017-08-28
GCAGGAGCAGGAGCAGGAGCAGGAGCAGGAGCAGGAGCAGGAGCAGGAGCAGGAGTTGATGGCGCGGAAAAATCCGCACCAACAAAAAAAACTGGAACTGCTTTGCCAATTGATTGGGTTCTACCAATGGCTTGGGGGCAATGGGCGCTTGAAAACTCACAACTAACCGAAAGCCAGATTCGGCTAGAGGCAGACAAATTCCGCGACTACTGGCACGCAAACTCAAACCAAGCTAAAGCAAAAAAAGCCGATTGGGAGGCCACCTGGAGAAACTGGATTAGAAACGCCAAACCGGGGCCGCAAACAAAGACACAGCAAATCAGGGCAAACAACATGCAAGCGGTTGATGAATTTGTCGGGGAGCATCAATACATCGAGGGCGAGGTGGTAAATGGTTGAACTGGACAAAAAACAGTTTGCAGAGATTATCCGGGCAACGCTTGGTATTTACGACAAAGAAATCACCAAAGAAACGCTTGTGATCTGGTGGGCTGCATTGAAGCCACACAGCATTGAAATGGTACGCGAAGCATTGAGCCGCCATGTTCAAGACAAAGACCGTGGACGCTTTGCGCCAAAGCCTGCAGATGTGATTGCAATGATAGACCGCATGCAGCCTGATGGCAGACCGACAGCAGATGAAGCATGGGCGCTTTATCCACGAAATGAGGCTGATAGCGCAGTGCTGAATGATGAAATCTGCGCCGCGTATCAAACAGTCACCTACCTGGTTGATGAAGGCGACACCATTGCCGCGCGGATGGCATTCAAAGACGCTTACAACCGAATTGTTGAACAGGCAAGAAACGCTGGAACAAAGCCAAAATGGTTCGCAAGCCTTGGCCACAGTGTTGACGGACGAAAAAAGGCGCTTGATGAAGCAGTGCGTATGAACAGAATCACACAGGACTATGCGCAATCACTTCTGCCAGCGCCTAAAGGCGGCTTTGTTGAAAATATTTTGGGAAATATGCCGCTACTCACAAGCAATGAAAAGTTGACTGACGAGCAGAAGGACAAGAATCGAGCAAAGTTAGCAGGCATCCGCGAAATGCTGAAAAAGAGGGCCGCATGACCAAGATCAAAAAAATGGAAGTAGTAGGCCCGTTTGGCATTACGGCGCGTGATGTTCAGTTTGCGCTGCGCTTCCTGGCTGTTGGTGTTGTGGTGTTTATGGCCTGGGAAATCTGTCAGGGGAAAGTGTGACATGCAAGGAGTTCAAAAAGCCAGTTCTAACCGAGCAGAAAATGGCAAATTTTCTGATGAATCACTACGGTGAATGTGTCACGGAAAAAGTTAAAAACGAGTACCGAACAAGATCACTTGCATACCTGGAAACGATACACGGTCCTGATTATGCGCAGAAGGTTCGGAAATTAATGGAATCGATGTACAGAGGTGGAAGAAATGCTAACAGAACGTAACGATGACCCGAAATGCAAAGGCCAGGCGCCAGACGGTAGCCAGGTGTGTGCATACCGGGATAACTGCGGTCGATTCCAGCGCCCAGCAGGAAAAACCCAAGTGTGGAAGCCATTTTGGATGGGTGGCGACGACTGCCCTCAGTACGAGATTATCAGCAAGGCTTAATCATGGGCGATATCACTCTCGTTAAAACCACAGACAGGTCTCTGACGCATGAAGAGCGTACGGCGCTGTATTCGGCCATGTTTGGTGCGTACATCGATGGATTGTGCGAGAGCGATAAGGCCGAATGGAAGAAGTTTTGGTCAGTCGTGAAGGGCTTGGCAGCCGGCGAGGTAATCAAGTTCACGTTTAAGAAAATAAGAAACGGGAAGTTTCACCGGAAATTCTTTGCATTGCTGAACTTTGCTTTTGAAGCCTGGGAGCCTGACAGGGTGCGCCAGCAGTATAAGGGCATGCCAGTGCAAAAGAACTTTGAGCGTTTCCGCAGCGACGTGACGATTGCGGCTGGTTACTACACACAGACGTTCGACCTGGACGGCAATATGAAGCTGGAAGCAATGTCGATCAGCTTCGCAAAAATGGACGATACGGAATTTGAAAAGCTATATAGCGCTGTTGCTGATGTGATTCTTGGAAAGATTTTAACGACATATAACGGCCGCGAAGAGTTGGACGAAGTGATAGCAGAGGTTTTGAATTTTCTATGATCTACCGTAACCGCAAATTACTCGACCTGGCGCACAGAGTACAGCAGTGCCAATTCCTACTTGAAGGCTGTCCAGGCTACTCAATTGAAGGCTGTGAGCCAGCACATAGCAACCAAAGCGCGCACGGCAAAGGTGGAAGTATCAAGGCAGCAGATGATCAGCATGCGGCCGCATGTCCATATTGCCATCGTTACTACGATGGACAGCTTGGCAAAGTTTTGCCCCGTGCCGAGGCTGTAAGGTTATTCAATGCAGCTCGGGCAAGAACATTTGCGCTTTATGAGAAAAACGGCTGGCTGGCAGAGGTTGGCTATGTGATGGAGAAGGCGGCATGACAAAAATTTGGAAGCATGATGAATTGCAAGAGGATTTGGCAGCACATTTGCGCGCATCAACTGATCGCATGTGCTGGACAAACATTCAGATGGGCCCAAGTGGAACCTATCGGCCAGATGTGTTCTGTATTCCAAAGTCATACGCTCATTTTCATCCAGTTGTTTATGAGGTCAAAGTCTCTCTGAATGACTTCAGAAGCGACATTACATCCGGTAAATGGCAGAACTATCTCAAGGTTGCCCAGGCAGTAATTTTTGCCATGCCGGCAGGGTTTATCAATAAGCAGGATGTACCAGCTGGATGCGGCTTGATTATCAGGTATGAATCTGGCTGGAAGATGGTTAAGAAACCAACTATGAACGCCTTGGAAACATTACCACGTGACGCTTGGTTGAAACTCTTAATTACTGGCATCGAGCGCGAAATTAATCGCAAGGAGCTAAGAATAGAAAGCTTCAACCAATATAGAGCCAACGAAGCTATTGCAGCTAAGTATGGCAAGAAAATTGGGCAGCTTCTTAGTGACCTTCAATCAGCCGAGCGAAACCTGCAATACCAGATTGATGAGACATGGAGAAAAGTAAAACTTCAAGAACAAGAGAAATTAGAAATTGGTAAACGGCGTATTGCTGATGATGAAGAGTATAGCGAACTAAAAAAAGAACTATGTGCTTTTCTTGGAGTGGATGTAACAACGCCGTCCTTCATGATGCGGGCAAAAGTCAGAGGCCTTATTGATAGCTTGAGTAGGGACGACGAAATTCAAAGACTAAACAGCTTGATTAACAACATCAAGAGCTCCGTTGAGAAGGCTATTGTTACTGACGATAAATTTCAAAAAATTGGTAAAGCTGCAGCATGAAAGAAGGCCTACCAACATCCGCCGAGCTTGAAGAATTATTCGACCACATGATCGACATTGCTACACGGCTGGACTACTACGGCGGCATGGGGCCATGGGCGCAACACGGTGCGCAATTGGCTGGGGCGGCTGGGGTTGTATCTACTTGGGTTGATGGGATGAAAGAGCAGGAGGGTGGCGCGTGATTGAGCATGAACACTTGCAACAGTGCGCGCTGATCAGCTGGGCGAATCTGAGCTTAAAGCGGTACCCGGAGTTGAAATGGTTGTTTTCAATTCCGAATGGCGGCAAGCGCAGTAAGGCCGTGGCCGGGAAAATGAAAGCCAGCGGCGTAAAGACTGGTGTTCTTGATCTTAATTTGCCAGTGCGTCGCGGCCAGTTCACATCGTTGTGGATAGAAATGAAATGGGGCTACAACAAACTTTCGCCAAGCCAGGTGGAGTTCAAAGAGTTCGTAGAAGGGCAGGGCGCCAAAGTAGTGACCTGCTGGAATTGGGAAGACGCAAGAAAAGCCATCATTGATTATTTGGAAATGGGTACGTCATGAAGAGAAAACAAAAGCGCAACAAGAAATATAACCCAAACAATCATCGGCGAGATTCACAAGCCATAGACAGGGCAATTAGCCTGGTATTGCCGCTTGAGGAAGATGCTAAGCAGACATTGCTGCTCGATGTTCATTCGGCCATTTCGGCCTTCACGGCAGGGCAGGCGCAGCGTAAACACTTTGACATACTGGCCAGCACGGTTGATGTATCAATGATGATCTTAATCAACCTGTTTAAAGACTCAGAAGCATTGAGAGAAGAAGTCAAATTGGGATGGGAAGGCATGGTGCGCGCCCGCCAGCGCTACAAACACACTGACGGAAGGTTAGGGCTGGACGGAGCAGCTTTTAACGCGATTAAGCGCGTATGTGAGATTTACGAGGCCATTATCAATGATGTAACCGGCAAAGAACTGTTGGATTTCTATCGGGCGCGTGAAATTGCCATTGAAAAAGGCAATTACTACAAAGGCGACGAAACTGAGTATCAAAAGGCGGCTTAATGTCTTTCAACCGCGTCATTGGTTTCATACGACGCCACGAAAAGACGGTGGTTTATATCACTGCTGCTGATGGGGTTGTGAGGTGTGCTAAGGATTCACACAAGCTCTTTGGCAAGGTATTTAGAAACAAGGGCAATTTATACAAGTTGGTCGGGGTGTACACGCAAAACGTGGAAGAGGTTGTAGTGGCACAGGATTTAGAGTTTTGCGGTGTTAGGGAGTGATATGAAGATTACGGACATGTTGTGTATCTGGGCAGAAAAAACAAACTCAATCGCAGAGGATGGGGCTGCCAGGCTTGATTTTCAGGAAAAAGCCATAGGGTTCAACACCGAAAGCAGCGGATCATGGAATTCACCGCTTGAGGATTGGGAAGAGGAAATCAACAGCAAGATTAAATCATCACTGGATGCGCTGATTTATGGCGTGGACCGGGACAAAGGGATTCTTACCCCCAGCGAGGTCTATGCCGTGGAGGTCAATCACCTGGATATGCCGCACACACTGGTATCGAATCGAGGAATTAGTGTTGACGACGATTACACGCGGGCACTGTTCAAGCTGAAGCCAGCAATGAAAAACCGTGGATTTGAGGTGGAGTGATGCCAAGACCAGATCAGCAAGATTTAATGCAGCAAAACAAAAGCCTACCACCTGATTTGTTGCGTCAGATTAGGATGCGTAAGCCAAATCCTAGCACCGATCCCGATTTGGCGTTTGAGATATCTGAGCTACGGAAAGAGATTTCAATGCTTAGAGCGGAACTGTCACCAGTTAAAGGACTGATCATCACCGGGCAACAGGTGCTTGATGAATTTAAACGAATTACTGGGAAGGATTAGTCAAATATGACTGATATGAACAAAGAGTTTGAAGAGTGGTTTGAAAGTCAGTACGGGAAGAAGCCTATGCCTTCGCCAAAGAATGGTGACGAACCTCACGATAATACTTACATGACCATGTTTGCGGACGGTGCTTACAGAGGATATGAGGCTGCATATAAAAAACTCGAACAAAAACTCCTAAATATGGCTGCACTGGTGGCGAAGAAAAACGAGGCTTTGGAATATTACAAAGATTTTGAACAGCATTCAGAGCATTACACAGACCCATGGGATGAAGGTGAAGTTGCTAGAAACGCCCTTGCTTTGACCGCTGAAGATGTTGAGTTGGTGGAAGCAGATATTATTGACTATGATGCGTTTTTTCTTCTTTCTGACGGCCCCGAACTTTATACAATCAAGGTAAGGGTGGATTGATTATGAACGTACGAGATTACGAAGTTTTGATGCTAGGTGCTGCCCATTTCTACAGCGGGGATAGTCTCGCAGAGCAGGCCGATATCCAGAAAAAACAGTTAAATAAAACATTGGTGCGACTCGCTAAATTTCAACTGACTGAAAAAGAGCGCGTAGAGGCCGAAGAGCGTACCAGATTGAATGTTTACGTACCGGATTGATTATAATGTCTACAAATTTTTCAGAAAGCACTCCATGCTAGGTAAATTGATCGTTTTAATATCCACAATAATTGTTTATCTGTTGTGTAAATTCTACTTTGTGCCGAAAGGGCTGCCAGAAGAAACAATTGTACTAATTGTATCGGCTTACTTTATTGGTACGATTGTTGGAATGGTAAGCATTGGCATAAGTATTAAAGCAGGCATAAAAAAGTGGTAATAAAATGACCAAGTTTTGTCCACAAGCTTATTTTAAATTGATAAATTACTAATGCGGGCGAGTTGCGCCCACATGAAACGTAAGAAGCCCACGACTTGAACCCGAGGGCTTTTTTCTTTTCCGTTGACCACGGGCGCATCGGTGGGGCTGCTTAGTATCGGCAGAGAATAAAACTTGGTGCGTCCAAGGATGCCAGCCCATTCATAAGTCGCTATGACGATAGCCAGTATGGGGATTACGGACGATTGCATAACGTGTGCAATGCCGGAAGACGTAACCGGAAAGAATACTTGAGGCGAGAGGCCCGGCCGAACACTTGCATAGGCTGGGGGAAGATAACTTAGGGCGGCACCGAGCAAGGCAGGAAGGGCCGCCACCATATTTAAAAATTACCGAACGGTAATATCTGACCATGAAATGGTCGATTTAAAGATATTTATTACCGATCGGGAAAATTAACCACGCCAGCATTGGCAACTATTCGGAATTTCCGAACGGTTGCTGATCGCTGGCTTTTTTTACGTCTATTGGGAGACAACATAATGGCCGAGCCGCTAACACATGCGACAGCTACCGCCACGGTATTGGTAGCCGCCCCTGCGCTTGGTGCCATGTTTCAGCTTTGGCCCTTCGGCATTGCTTTTGTCGCCGGGTGCATTGCATTGATCTATATGGTGCCAATGGGGGTGCCAAACGCCATCAAATCTGTTCTTGGGTCTGTAAGCCTGGGTGGGAGCCTCTCACAGTTGTGTGCAGTCCCAGCCCTTCATTTTGTCGGCAGCTTCAATGTCGGCCTGAATGAGTGGGCCAAAGAACCAGAAGCTAAATGGCTAATGGTTGCAATCTTGGCGATAGTGATCGGCCTATTTGCTCAGTCCGTCATCCCACAAGCTTTAAAGCGTGCAGGGATCGAGGTAGAAGGGAACAAATAATGGCTTCCGCATTACTTGCTGTCACTCTTGGTTTTATCTCAGTGTTGAATGGTTACCACTGCATTGTTGGTGCTGATCGCGTTAATAGAAATACAAGCCGCAAGATTAAAAGCATTCTTACGGTGCGCATATTGTTCAGCGCTGGTCTTTTTATCTGGGCAACTTGTTTGATATGACCACTAAACCAAGACGCGAGATTGATTGGGTAACCATTGAGAACGATTACCGCGCCGGTATCAAGTCCAATGTTCAAATCGCCAAAGAGCATGGAATTAGTGAGAAGGCAATTCGCAAGAAAGCCAAAGAGTTTTCATGGGTAAAAGACCTTGCGGCATCAATCAGGGCAATGGCTCAACAGAAAGTCCGAGAGCAACAGGTCCGAGATATGTCCGAATCGGACAACAAGTCCGAGGATGTCTCGGACGATGCGGCAATCATTGAAGAAAACGCCAACATTCAAGCGGCTGTTATTCGCTCTCACCGCAAGGATTTGGGCAAGGCCCGGGAGATTACACAGCTTTTATTTGAAGAGCTTCAGCAAGCCATCCTGAACCCTGACCAGCTGGAAGAATTTGCCAGGGCGCTTGCGATTGAGCGAACCGAACACATCAAGTCCGATGACACTCGCTTCAAAGAGCAAGAGAAGTTGATGGCAGCTTACACAAAGATCATGGAATTGCCTTCAAAGGCTGGCGTTGTGGATAAGTTGGCAAGCACATTGGACAAGCTGATCAAACTTGAGCGCACAGTATTTGGCATTAATGACGACAGCGACAAGCCAAAAGATACGCTTGAGAGCTTCTTGCAGCAGTTGCCGGACTGATGGATTCAACAAGTTTTGAGAAATTACTACGGTTAAAGACAGACTTCCCATACTTTGCACCGCGGATTCTCAAGATACTGGACAAGTCGAACAAAGTAATACCGTTTGAACTGAATCAAGCGCAGTTATATGCGCATGGTCTGCTTGAAGATCAGTTAAACAGCTTTGGTCGCGTTCGTGCATTGATCTTAAAAGGGCGGCAGCAAGGTCTGTCCACCTATGTTGAGGGCCGGTTTTATCACAAGACCAGCATGGTTGGTAAGTCAAGTTACATCCTGACTCACCAAGACAAATCAACGCAGGCCATTTTTGGCATGGTGAAGCGCTATTACGAGAATTCACCGCAGGTCTTACGGCCGGTAACTGGCGCAGCGAATGCCAATGAGTTGGTTTTCTCGTTGCTGAACAGTAAGTATGGCGTTGGTACCGCAGGTAGTGCTGCAGTTGGTCGTGGTTTGACCGCCCAGCTTTTCCACGGATCTGAAGTTGCGTTCTGGAATAACGCTGACGAGCATTTGGCCGGTATTGGCCAGGCCATCGGTGATATCGACGGCACTGAAATCATTTTGGAAAGCACGGCAAACGGCATCAACAAGTTCTACAGCATGGTGCAAGACGCCATTCGTGGCATTGGCGATTACATCTTGATTTTTATCCCATGGTATTGGGAGCCAACTTATCGTCGTGAAGTGCCTGACAGCTTTGTCATGGACCCGGAAGAGGCTGTTTACGCAGACCGATACAACCTAGATGTTGAGCAAATGGCATGGCGCCGGGCGAAGATTCTTTCTGACTTCGGTGGCGATAGTTCTTGGTTCGATCAGGAATATCCGGCAACGGTTGCTATGGCTTTCCGCAAGGCCAGTTCAAACAGCTACATAACGCTTGATCTGGTTGAGGATGCCATGAAGCCTCAAGTGATTGAGGTCACCGAGAACATGCCGAAGATTATGGGCGTTGACCCAGCTGAATATGGCGACGACAAGACGGCCATTGCGCTGCGCCAAGGTCGTATCGTGCCATGGGTTAAGAGTTATGCCAAAAAAGGCCCAATGGAAGTGGTCGGGATTGTGTCCCGCATGGCAGACGAAGAGCAGCCAGACGCGATCAATGTTGACTGCACCGGTGTTGGTTCCGGTATTGCTGACCGCCTTATCGAGCTTGGTTACCCGGTTAACCGTGTTCATTTTGGTGAGAAGGCTTACCAAGACGACATTTACTTGCGCCGCACGGATGAAATGGAAGGCGAGCTGAAGAAGTGGCTGGAAAACAAACCATGCTCTCTACCTCCCAATGATGAAGAGTTAAAGGCCGACATGACTGTGGCCGGTTACACATACGACTCAAGCCGCCGCCTGGTGATTGAGTCAAAAGAGAAAATACGCGCCCGTGGGCTGTCATCACCTGACAAAAAAGATGCTGTGAAGCTTACGTTTGCTGTTGGCATTGCGCCAAAACGTGAGAAGAGAACGCCGCGTAGAAAATTTAACTGGAAAGCAGGAGTTTGACTTAAATGGAATCGACTGAGATTGACGATATCAGAAAGCGCATCGATTCTGAGACCAAGGACCGTCTTGAGCTATCACCCTATGAGTACAGCAACATCCTGCAAGAAATCATGGACCAGCCTGCCTGGCGTTCACTGGCTGATAAATGCCATGACTACTACGATGGCAACCAGACCGACGCCTTAACCCTGAAGGCTCTTGCTGACATTGGCATGGAGCCGCAGATAGAGAACCTGATGGCGCCAACTATTGATGCGATTACTGGTCTTGAGGCGAAAACACGCCGCGACTGGAAGGTAGTAGCACAGAATCAGGGTAACTATGAGCCAGTTGCCGAAGGTCTTGGGCAGAAGCTATATGAAGCCGAGCAACAGACTTTTGCTGACCGGGCCAACACTGAGGCATTCAGACACGCCGTGATTGGTGGCATTGGCTGGATTGGTACAGGTCGCAACAGTGACCCATTCAAATATCCATATCGGTATTTCTTCGTTCACCGCGACGAAATGTATTGGGATATGAAGTTCACTGAGGCGGACTTTTCAGACATGCGTTGGCTTGTTCGGTCCAAGTGGTTTGACCTGGATGCAGTAAAACACCGTTTCAAAGAGAAGCGCGCGCTTCTGGAACTGGCCAGCAACAACTGGAATGATTTATCGCTGTATCTGGATGGTGATAAACAGCAAGAGGCTTTGCAATATTCGCACGATGTTGCCCGCGCATATCCGCTTGAAGGCTATGACTGGATGAACACCGGGCGCCGCCGCATTCGTTTGAATGAAGTCTGGTACCGCCGCTGGGTTGAAGGCCTCGTCATCTATTTGCCAAACGGTGCCCGTGAAGAGTTTGACGAAAAGAACGAAATGCACATGCAGGCCGCTTATGCTGGATGGCGCGTCGTAAAGGCAAGCTATAGCAAAGTGCGCGTCAGTATCTGGGCTGGCATGCACAAGCTGATCGACATTGCGAACCCATACAAGCATGGCGAGATCCCTTACACACCTGTATTCGGCAACCTGGAAGATAAAACCAGAGTGCCTTACGGTGAAGGCAAGTCCATGATTCCGATGCAGGACGAGATCAACACCCGCAATACCAAAATGATTTGGTTGCTGGCTGCCAAGCGCATCACCATGACTGAAGGTGTTACTGTTGACGACGAGGAAACAGTTCGCCAGGAGGCCGGACACCCAAATGCCTTGCACGTACTGGACCCAGCAAAAATGAGAGAAGGCGGCGTGTTCAAGGTCGAAACTGATTTTCAGTTGAATCAGCAGCAGTATCAGAGCCTGGTTGATAAGCGCCAGCAGTTGAAGATGGTTGCGGGTGTGTTTGCGGCCTTTGAGGGTTCAAGCAATAACCAGTCAGGGATTGCGTTGCAGCAGGCTACAGAGCAATCCAGCCAAACCCTTGCAAACTTGTATGACAACCACCAGTTTGCGCGTACACGGGCCGGAAATCAGCTTCTATCTCTGATCATGGAAGATATTGGCGACCAAGAAACCGAGGTGATTGTTACCAGCGACATTCAGGAGCCTAAAACTATCGTCCTGAACCAGCGCTCAAGCGAAGGCGGTATGACAAACGCCATTCAGATGGCTCGGGCCAAGGTCCAATTAACCGAAGTCCCAAGCACTGCAACGTACAAACAGCAGACGCTGCAACATATCAGCCAGATCACAAGCGGGTTGCCACCACAATACCAGGCTGTCATGGTCAAGTTGCTGGTCAAGCTTTCAGATATTCCAGCTTCAGATAAGCAGGAAATCATTGAGGCAATCGCAAGGGTAAATGGAGAGCAGATCAACAGGACTCCGAAAACGCCAGAGGAAGCCAAGCAAATGGAGGCCGCCCAGAAAGCGGCAGCAAAACAGCAGGAAATGGCAATGAGAGCAGCAGAAGCCGACTTGATTAAGAAAGAGGCTGATGCAATAGAGGCCAAGGCCAAAGCTGAAGCTGCATTGAAGGCGGCCGGCCAGGATGGCAAGGCAGAACTTGAAGCGGTCAAGCAAGAGTATGAAAACATGCTCATTCAAGCCAAGGAAGAATTTGACACCAAGCGGCTTGAGATTAAGACCAAATATGAAACAGCTATCTTAGTTGCGAGAATTGAAGCCCAATCGAGGGAGAAAATCGCAGCTCAAACTAACAAAGACAAGCAGCAAGCAGAAGTCTTGCAGCAGGAGATTGATGAAATCTACCGCATGCTTGGTATCGATACGCAGTCCAGCGATACGGACACCCAAGAGCAGGCGGCCTAGTGCCGCTTTTTATTAACCTTTAACCGCAGCCGCCTTCTGGGCGGTTTTTTATGCCCGCTACATGCGGGTTTTTTTGTTCCTACCGCTGGCCCAGCGATAAGGGTATGCGAAAGCATTGGAGACACAAGCAAATGGCATTGAAAGACGTTAACAGTTTATCCCCTGATGAAATCGAAAACCTGAGTGATGCTGAGTTTGCAGCGTATATCGCCCAGGCCAACGGTGATAATAAAGACGAAAGTGACACTGGTGAGGCCGCAGCCGAAACCAAGACACAGGCCGCCTCGTCAGCGACCACGGAAGAGGGTGAACAAGCACAGGATGAAGATGAAACCGCCGCAGGCATTCTTGCTAAAGACGGTAAATCAATCATCCCGTATGAGGTTTTGCAGAATGCACGCCAGCAAGTTACTCAGGTCAATTCAACCTTAACCGAGACACAGCAAAAGCTTTCCAGCGCGGAAGCCGAGCTTGCTCAATTACGTGAAAAGGTGAACAGCCAGAGCGATATACAGTTTGAAGGCGAGCATGTATTCACCGATGAAGAGCTGGAAGTGCTGGAAGAAGATATGCCAGAGCTTGCGGCAAAGATTCGGAAAGCGCAGGACATTGCAGCAAAAGCACAGACGTTCATTTCACGTCAGGAGGAAAAGGCAGAGCAGGACGCCAGAACTCAAGCTGCACGGGTTGCCCAGGACGCCATTGATCAGGTTCCAAAGCTTGCTTATTTGCAAGCCACAAACCCTGATTTGTTTGATATGGCGAAAACCATGGATTCACGTTTGCGCGCAGATCCTGCAAACAAAGACCTCACGTTAACGCAACGCTTTGAAAAAGCGGTCGCAATGGTTGAAACCGCCATTGGTACCGAAATCAAATTGCCAAATGCACCTGGTGGCAAAAAGCAGATTCAAATCAAGGACAACACGCAAGTAACCAGCCTGGACGATATCCATGGTGGTGAAGCGCCAGTCAATGACGAGATTATGAATATTGTCAACAAATCACCAACTGAACTGGCAGCAATGTTCGATGGCATGAGTGACGCTCAAGTAGACGCATTCTTAGCCAGAGCAACAAAGGCCGCCGCATAGCCTTTAAACAACCACAGACCCGCCACTTGGCGGGTTTTTTCATTTCAGGAGCATAGAAATGGCTGAAACCAATATTTCAAAAAGCAACCCGATTGTAGCCAAGCTGTACGGTACTGCAATCTTCAAGGGTATGGAGAAGCAAGCTGGCTTCTTCCGTAAGATGGTAGGTAAGCGTCCTACCGAAAAAGAGGCCTTGGACAAGATTGGCAAGCTGCAAACAGCAGCTGGTATGCCAATTGTTGAAATCATGGACCTTTCTCAAACCGCTGGTCAGAAAGTCGGTATGGATTGTATCGACGTCTCTACTGGCAAACCAATCATGGGCGACCGCGATGCCGAAGGTAAGGGCACTCCAATCACATTCAGCCACATGGACCTTGGCATTGATCAATGGACATTCGTGGTTGATGCGGGCGGCAAAATGTCCCAGCAGCGCACAGAAACAAACTTGCGTAATGTAGCCAAGGCGCAAGCCATGGGTAAATCTGGCAAGTTCTTTGATCAGCGTACACTGGTCCACCTGGCCGGTGCCCGTGGTGATAACAACTCTGCCGATTGGGTTGTGCCATTAGCCTCTGATCCTGATTTTGCCGAAATCATGGTTAACCCTGTACAGGCCCCAACTTTCAACCGTCATTTGGTTGTTGATGGAACATCATTCGTCCAAGGTGGCCAGCAATTGGCAAGCGTGGACACAACTGACTCTTTGAAGCTGGCACACATTGACGCGCTGTCTTACCTGATCGAGTCAATGGAATTCCCATTGCAACCAGTCCGTATTGATGGTGACGAGTCTGACGAGCCTTTCTACATCCTGGCTCTGACACCTGGCGCTTACAACGACATTCTCACCGAGGGTGTCTTGCGTCAGTTCCAACAACATGCGATTCAACGTGCCCAAGCCGGTAACATCATGGCTCACCCATTGTTCCGTGGCAACGCAGTAATGTGGAACAACATCCTGTTCAAGAAATTGAACCGCTGGGTTTCCTTCAATGGCGGCTCTACCGTTAAGCACAGCACATCCGCTAATGCTGCAACTGCAACAGAGACAGATGTAACTGTAAACAGCATTGCAAACACTCATGCAGTTGACCGTTGCTTGTTGTTGGGTGCGCAGGCTTTGGGTTGCGCTTACGGTAAAGACTCTCAGTCCGGCTACCACTACTCATGGGGCGAGCGTAAGTACAACTTCGACCGCGCTATCGAGTTTGCTGCATTCGGTATTGATGGCATGCAAAAGGTTCGTTTTGGCGTACCTAATGAAAACGGCGTGAAGGTTCCAACCGACAACGGCGTGTTCGCTATCGACGTGGTAACAGCCAAAGGCATCCGCGTTTAACGATTAGGCCGGGAGCAATCCCGGTTTAATTCCACTCATTCAGTTTTAGGAGAATTAATCATGGCAAATGTATTAGCCCCTGATTACAACAAAAAACCGCTTTCTAGTGGCAACAAGCCACAAGGCTACAACGAAAGCTATGTGTTCACACCTGGTGCCAACGTAGCTATTGGTGACGTTATCTACTTCGGCAAGATTCCTGCAGGCGTAGAAATCAACAATGTTTATCTGGTCCACGACGCTGATGCAGACGCGAGCATTGCCTTGGGTTATATCCCAGAAGGCGGCGCATCTGTTCCAACTGGCTTTATGGACGCTACTGCAATGGCTACAGCAGGTCGCAAGATCGGCGGCAAGCATCCAGTGGTTCTGAATGTTCAGGCTGATTTGATTGGTACTGTTAGCGGTGGCGCAATCAATGCAGGTGTGAAAATGTCAGTTGTCACAACTGGTAAAGGCATTGGCGTAGCTTAATCTCGCCATTTTGAATAGAGGGGCGGCTACGGTCGCCCTTTTTTATTGGAGACACCATCATGTCAAATATTGTTGGAGTTCGATACATCGGCTCTAAAAAACTCAAGGTAGATAACGTATTAAATAGCGGTGCTTCTTGGTTCCCAGGTCAGGTGATCAACTTCGACGCTGCCTCAGCATCACGACTCGCAGTGCATAACGATGTTTGGGAGTTGACTGACGTTAACTATGATGCGGAAACAGTCGTGCTGGATAAAACCAAGAAGGTCGGCGGCGACCCGCGTAAGAATGAGCCCGCCGTGTACGCTGATGTGAATAGCATGGGTAAAGAACAGTTGCTTACCTTTGCTCGTACCAACCTGTTGCGTCAATTACCCGCAGACTTGGAAGAAAACAAATTGCGTGAGGAAGTAAAAAACCTTCTCACCATGTCATTCCTGGACGATCAGATTGGATTGTCCAATGCAAACAAGCAAGATGAAGGCTTGATCATTTCCCTGACGGTATCACTCGAAGAGTTCAACGCATACCAAGCAGGCGACCTGGTGCTTAAACTGGTACCAAAACCAGCCGAAGGCGAACAAAGTGGCGGCAATGGTCCACTAGCTGAGGCGGGTAATACAGAACCTAATGGCGGTAACGGCGGCCAGGGTGCTGGTATTGATTCATTGCAAAATCAAAACAACAGCCTAACGTCTGGCAACATCAAACCTACCCCCGCTGATTTAGATGACGCGCTAGAGCAATTGCCTGGTGAATACAAACCAGAAGAGGTCGAGGGTGTCGTGACGCAAATGAAAGGCTATTTCGGTGAGCTGTTCACGCCTGAAGTTGAATCAACCGTTCGCGGTCTGTTCAAGCCAGCCGAACAATCCACAGCAAGTAACACGGAAAAAACCAGCGCAGATCCACAACCTGACTTGAAATCAACGCTTGAATTGCTTGAAACAAAGGCCTTGCGCGACATGGTTAAGCAGGCTGGCCTGCCAGTTTCTAACACCATGACCAAGGAAAAGCTTATCGAGAAGCTTTTAGCAGCAGCAGAGGCTAAATAATCATGGCAACCATGCAAAGTGTAATCGACCGGGCGCGCCTCGATCTAAACGACTCCGACAAGGTGCGCCATCCCGATACCAATTTGCTTGTGTTCGCCAATGAGTTTCTACAAGAAGCCTCAAAACTACGCCCAGATTGGTTTTTTCCAAACGAGCCACCAAGCGGAAGCCTGGCATTAGGCGGCACCTTCCCAATTCCAGAAAGATACGTGATCACATGCGCCAATTACATCATTGCGCGGGCGAATCTGCTTGGTACTGAGGAAAGCCGATTTGATGCAGCTGCGGCTTATTTGCGCATGGCAACAGGTGGATAGGAGTAACGAAACATGAACTTAACCTCTCTACGCGCAGAAGTCAGACTCCACACACCGGCTGACAACAACGTCCTTGACTTTTGCATCCTGCGCGCTGCGATTGATTTCTTTACCAAGTCTGAGGCATGGCAAGTCACTGACGAAGTGAGCCTGTCTGCGGGTGATGATTCATTCATAGTCCCCGAAGTAGACAATGGAGAGTTCATCAAATTACTGGCCATTGAGTTAGCAGACAAAGTAATTGAAGGCGATGACCTATCAAAATTCTGTACAGCCAGCGAAAGTGGCACTGTAAGGCTCGTTAAAAAGGCAGAGGGTGACATAACCCTCAAGGTGAAATCAGTTTACGCGCCTACGGACGACGCAACCACCATTGATGATGCTATTGGACGTCAGTATCGCAACGGATTAGTGCATGGTGCCCTGGCAAGAACCTTTTTAATACCAAAAATGCCTTGGACAGACGACTCCCGATCTGAGTTTTACCGGATTAAGTGGGAAGCTGATGCTGCCAAAGCGCGTACTGCTGCTTATGACGGCAAGCAGCGCGGGCCAAAAAGAACAAAGCTGGCTTTGTTAAATGGCCGGTGATCACCAAACAAGCACAAGCGCACTTATGTGTGCTTTTTTATTGCCCTGAAATTGAAACAAAGAAAGTGAGCAGAAAATGTTATTTGCGACCGCATTAAAGGAAGGGGTTACCGGGCCGGACTTTACCGGCAATCGAAATTACCGGTACAAATATGGTGAGCAGCGCCTATTGCTCGAAGATCAGCGCGGCTATTACGAGAAGCATCCAGATTGTTTTAAGTTGATTGAAAGCACCGGAGTGGTGGTGAGTACGGAGAGTGGGATGTTTGTACTGCCGGATGGCACATCTATACAGACTTATCCAAAACAGATCGCATTTTCGCAAGGAGCACGCAATGTACCTTTTTGACCCAACAGGCAAAGTAAACCAGCCACAATCCAGAGTATTAGCAGAAGATACGTTTGACAAGTCAATGTCTGGATTTACCCAACTATTCACCCCTGATTCTGATCGGGCAACTGCACCAGATCTAGGACGTAGATACATTTCACCACTGTGCCGCATTAATCGTTCAGGCTTACCAAGAATTGCGCTTAGAACCCCTGGCGTTGCTGATTCCACGGCTATTCCGGTACAAGCGATGGGGATTAAGCGAATGAATAACGTGTACGGCAACAGCGGACGGTATTTGCTTGAAGCTCTTATCTCAGTAGAGACTGAGGTATCGCAGACTGATCGCCCAGCGGCATGGGGTTGGGGGCTGGACACCGCAAAAAATGACGGCACACGCAGGTTTTTTAAAGTGCGGTATCTGAACTACGACGGCTCTAGCCAAGTTAGGAAATGGCAGATTAAAACTGGCCTTGGCTCAAGCAATGCTAACTATGTTGATATTCCAAATGCTACAGGCGTGAATCTCGACGTGCTTACAAATGAGAATAAAGCATTGCAATTCTACATTGCGCTAGAAGTTGACTTTGGTAAAGGTAAATTTCTTGGATTCCGCGTCGGAGATTACTTCAAGCTTGGCTCCCTTGCATCCACACCAGACACGTCTATTTCAGATATTGGCGCTGTTGCAAGCGAGGCTTTGACTACATTTGCTGGCGGCATCAATACCTGCTTCGACATTGAACCGAGAACAGATGCGGCAAGAACTCAAGCGCAAAGCAATTTGCATTGGCATCGTTTGACTTACTTAGGAGCTTAAAATGCAAAACCAAAATTTCTTACTTAGCAACTACCAACTGAGTGCGTCAGGTACGACATACTTTACGCCGGAAGTAGAAGTTGATACAGATGACCAGATCATCATGTTTGACGTATCAATTGAAACTTTAACAGGGGCACCAAGTGCTGCGAGTTTGGCTGCAAAATTCCAACTTTCTCCGGTTGAGTATGATGGGTTGAACATGAACACAGACTCAACATCAGGGCGTCAGCGTCCGTGGTACGATGTTGTGGCCGCTGATGGCTATACCGGACATTTGTTGATAGACGGTGCGTGGCCTACCGACTTGGCAGCGTCTTTTAGTGCGTATCGCACAGTTTCACGCAGATTGCTTGTGCCGCCAACAAACCGTATCGTTCGTCTGGCTTTAACTCCTACGTTTACCGGAGGAACCGCTCCTGAGTTTAGGATAACAGTGTCATGTGGAATGCGAGATTAACCAACCAAACCACCTTCGGGTGGTTTTTTATTTTATAAGCCGCACTAGCGGCTTTTTATTTTAGGGAATACATGGCAAATCTAATCACAGTCGGCGTATTCAGTGGCATGGCCCAAATTGTGTCACCACGATTGCTGGACCCTAAGTTTGGGCAAAAAGTAGTCAATGCTTTGAATACTAGCGGAGAGTTGTCTCCAATCAAAGAGCCTTTGCAAATCGGTGACGGACTTCTTGCCAAGCCAGGCGTCAAGAAAACTATTTACCGATTCGGCAAAGACCGTGGCGAGGATGAATATTGGTTTCACTGGCTGACTGACGTGAATGTCGTGCGTGGAAGCATCAATGACGACACAAGCGAACGTACCTATTTCACCGGCGACGGTGTGCCAAAGTACACCAATGCGGCGGTCGCAACAGGCACAGCGCTTATGCCGAGTGTAAGTTATACCCTTGGCATACCCAAACCTGATGTTGATGGTGTTGAATTCAGTGTAGCCAATCGTTCAATTATTTCAATTACGGCTGTTGACCTGTTGGCCACAGTAGAAACAGACGAGCCCCACCAACTTAAATCAAACTCTGATGTAATTATTGTCGGGGCCGATAATGTTGAGGTGAAGATAGAAATTGAATCTATCACCAAAAATGCCACAACTGTCACTGCCAAAACGACAGAGAATCACACTCTTAAAACTGGTGACACTCCAACAATTCACGGCGCAACAGATGCGCTGTACAACATTTCCCCAGCCATTACGGTTACCGGCTCTAAAACATTCACCTACACAGTGGCTTCAGAGCCTTCTGCAAATGCCACTGGCGACTTGTACTTGACCATTGCACTTGATGCCTTCAACGGCAAGAAAACAGTGACGGTTGTCGATGACACCACGTTCACCTATCCGCTGGTTTTTGAAGCGTTGGACGATGCAACGGGAACGCTTGAGTACAACCTTGGTGGCCTTGATGAAAGCCGCGTCTACGCGCTTGCATATGTTGGCGCCGGAGGCGAAGAGGGCGCACCTTCAGTCATTGATGGAATTGTCACCGTGACACCAGGTAAGGCTGTGACAATCACAGGCCTACCAGCCGCACCTGCTGGGGCGTTCAATATTGCAAAGAAACGGCTGTATCGGTCACAGGATGGCTCTTCAGGCGCCAGTCTACGCTTTGTGGCTGACATTCTGCTTGCGCAAGACACGTTTATCGATACTGTGCTGGGCACAAGCCTGGGTGAAACTATCCCGACGCTTGACTATGAAATGCCGCCAGACGATATGAAAGGCCTGATTTCATACGGTAACGGCATGATGGCGGCTATATCTGGCAATCAGGTATTAATCAGCGTTCCATACCAGCCACATGCCTGGCCTGTGGCTTCCCGCTACTCGTTCAATACAGACCCTATTGCCTTGGGTTCATTCGGGCAAAGCATTGTTGTGTTAACGGCTGGGTTGCCTTCAGTGCTAGATGGCTCAAGCCCGGACAGCATGACTCAGAACCTGATCAAGTTTGGCCAGCCTTGTTTATCCGCCAAGAGTGCAGTCGAGATTGCGGGCGGCGTCATGTACGCGAGTGATGAAGGACTTGCATTCATCAATAACCAAGGCTTCCAGCTGATTACAGCGCAGCGCTTCAGTGCCAAAGAGTGGAAGAAGTATGCCCCGGCCACAATCAGGGCGTACCGATGGGAAAACCGCTATGTTGGCTTCTACGATACCGGCTCTAAACAAGCCGGTTTTTATTTTGATGTGTCTACCGGTGACTTTTACGAGCTGGATTACTACGCGACAGCCGGATTCACCGACGAACGCAATGGCAATCTGTACCTGGCCGTAGGTGATAACGTATGGCGCTTCAATGGAGGCGCCGACAATATGGCCGTTACCTGGCTAAGCAAAGTATTCACAACCCCGGCACCGATCAATCCAGCCGTTGCCAAGGTGGTTGCCGAGGCATACCCGGTCACGTTCAAACTTTACGCTGCAGGCGTCCTGAAATTCACGAAAACGGTGGCCAATGACAAGGCCTTTTCACTGCCAGCAGGCTACAAGGCAGACGTTTTTGAAATTGAGTTGACCACTCAGCATGCCGTCAAAGGGTTCGCAGTGGCAGAGACAATCAGACAGTTGCAGGAGTTGATTGAATGAGTGAGTTTGACGTTAATAGCGCCGAGGCTGATTTACCTTCATTGCCCAGCCTGGATGGTGTGCAGGATCCGGCAGTCAAGAAATTCCTTCAGGCGGTTAAAGAGTCTATCGAGATTCGTGCCGGTCAACGCCCACGGGCACCGCAGCTTGATCGAGCAGTCACATTCCGTGACCTGTACAAGTATCAGCTGGCTACATTCCGAATCAATGGCGAACTGGTTTCAAATCCAAACCCTGATGGCGCAGTGAATACGCCAAGTACGTCTACAGGCGGCAATTCATCCGGCAGCAACAGTGACGATTTAACAATCCCAGGCTCACCGGTTGAATTTGTTGCTACCGGCACAAAGCTGAGTGTGCTTCTTGAATGGCAAGCGGCCTCGGACAACGTTGCATATACAGAAATATGGCGCGCAGAAGAGAATAACCTTGCCTTGGCCGTCATGGTCGGCGCAACTGAGGCCAGTATCTATGCCGATATCATCAATGAAGCTGGCCGCACATTCTTTTACTGGATTCGCTTTGTTAACCGTGGTGGCATTGCCGGAAATTACAACGATGACATTGGCACTGAAGCTACTACAGGCCAGATCGGCAGTGCTGAAATTCTCAGCATGGACGGTGCAAAGATCATTGATGCCACTATTCTGAACGCCAAAATATCAAGCGTCAGCGCAGACAAGATCACTACAGGCGTTTTAAACGCGACCGAATCAATCAGCGTAGGTAACTCTACCAGTCGCGTGCATATCGGAGGCGCTGGCTTCATTAGAAGCGGCGGCGCGGTCGATTACATGAATGGTTCTGGGTGGTATTTTGATAATCCAGATGGTCAAGGACGTGCATTTGTTGGAAATGGTACTTATTACTTGGCATGGAATGGATCAAGCCTAGCGATTGAGGCCAATAACTTTTCTCTCACACCATCAAGTTTCACATTCAATGGTTCAGGCACATTCGCTGGGGCTTTGAATGCCGCTACAGGTACGTTTGCTGGCGCGCTTGTAGCGGCATCAGGTAGTTTTTCCGGGGAGTTAATAGCTGCTACTGGCACATTTGGTGGGAGCCTGCTTGCTGGCGTCATTGATATGACTCAGCTTGAGGGATTCAGGCAATCGTACACGTCGCCAGGTACATATTACTACACTATCCCTGAAGGTAAAGAAACTGTACGCATTAGTTATTGCGGTGCTTCCGGTGGCGGTGGCGGGGGTGGCAACCCTTCTGGCGGCAACGTTCGCGGCGGTGGCGGTGGCGGCGGTTCTGCAAAAGTAACAGTTACAACTGTTACGATCCCAGCTGGAACAGAATTGACTATTGTTGTTGGCGCTAAAGGGAATGGTGGCGGTGCTGGCAGTTCAGGAGGCAATGGTGGAAACAGTGTTGTGACTATACCTTCCGGTCCATCCGCAGGCACTTATACAGCCAATGGTGGCAATGGTGGAGGTTCAGGTTCCTCAGTTTCATGGACCTCAGCGTATGGTGAAACGACTATCGGCGCTTCCGGTGGTGCAGGAGGTAATGGCGGCAATGGTGGAAATAATGGGTCACCAGGGTCAAGCGGTGTTTTATATGTTTATAACTATCCTACTCCTAGCAATTATGTAAATGGCGTAGGAGGTAACGGCGGTACTGGTCAACGTGTAGGTGGTCGTGGCGGGAATGGCGGTGGAGGCGGATCAAATGGCATGGACGGGTACGTGGTCATTGAATCTTTCAATGCTAACGCAGTAGTTTTGCAAGAAACATTTGATGAATTGGTCTCAGCTTTATATGCGAATGGAACATTGCCATGATTGAAAGAGATGTTTTATTAAACGATGGGAGAACATTCAAGTTTCATGAATTTGAGGAATCAGTTGTTGATTTTGAAAACAAGAAAATCAAATACTTAACTCGTTCGTGGGAGTCAGAATCCTCTCAAGACTATGTGACACTTTTTGTTGAAGTGTCATTTTCGGTATGGGATCCAAGCTTAGTTGATAATGCGAATGCAGTTGCTGCTATTGGAACAGGGGATTTTAAGCAGAAGGGAATTATTGAGCCTGTAATTAAAACATTTGCCGAGCGACAAGATGATAAATCAAAAGAGATATCAAACGCATGCCGTATGGCTATAGTCTCTGGATTCACTTCCATGGCATTGGGCGAAGAATATAGCTACCCGTCAAAAACAATAGACCAACAGAATCTTGCCGCATCAGTATTGGCAAGTTACGACCCAGAGAATTCCCCAGAGTGGTTAACACCATTTTGGTGTATGGATGAATCTGGGCAGTGGGCTTTTCGTCCTCATACAGCGTTGCAGATCCGGGAAGTTGGCCGTGATGCAAAATCAAATATTCTTGGATATCAGTTCCATAATGAACAGCTTCAAGCGCTGATCTCATCAGCAACAACAATCGAAGAATTGGACGCTATCTCATGGTGATGTAAATCACCAAGTTTGGCGCAAATACACTTGCCATTATGCTAAATTTCAATGGCGGGAGAGTTGCGCCCGCAATATCTTCTCTTGATTAACAAAGTCCTTAACCGCTGCCGAAAGGTGGCGGTTTTTTTTTACGTCCATTGAAAGGCAATAGATGCTCATCACCGGCCAGCGTAAAAGGAAGTATCTGAACTTCTTCAATCGCACGCTGAATGGCACCCGCAAGCTGGACAGGGTAAAGATGATCTCAGAGGTTGATGACAAGGACAAGCCGTATTGCGTGGTTCTTTTCGAGTGGGTTAACGACTGCGGAAACATGCAGATTTCAATAGCTTCCAGAACCGGCTGGGTAGCTTCAAGACGATTTCTTAGAGAGTGCTTTTACTACGCATTTGTCACATGCGGCGCCGTTTTGTGCAGCGCAATTGTAGATGAACGTCGCACTAAAGCTCTTGAGTTCAATGAGCGCATTGGGATGCGTAAAGAATTTGATCGACCAATTGCGAACTTTTTCGGTGACCGTGGTGGATGGTTGTTGTGCATGCGTAAAGACGAATGCAAATGGATTAAGGGGTATTTCTAATGAGTCAGTTTATTAAACGGTTAATTTTTAACCTGAAAATCGAAGCTGGGCTTTATCTGTTCGGGTACTTTAACAGTATTGGTCTTATTTTTTGGGGCAGCGGTGGAGGTGATGCCCCAAGCCCTGACCCCCAAATTGGACAAGCTGCCCTTAAAAATGCTCAATTGGGTCAAGATGCCTTCGATTTCTACAAGCAAGAGTACCTAAACGCGAAGCCTGCGCAGGACAAATTAAACGCATTGGCAGCCGAGGTCCAGCAGCAGTTAGTTGAGTCCGGCAAGCTGAACAATCAGTACGCCCAGGATTACTACAACTACATGACGGATGTGTTCCGTCCGCTTGAGAAATCCATTGTCGAAAATGCCAATAACTACGACACAGCAGGCAGACGAGAACAAGAGGCCGCAGCAGGCCTTGCTGACGTTAACCAGGCGTTTGACGCTCAGCGTCAGCAAACTCAGCGCAATAACGAGCGTATGGGTGTCAATCCAAATAGCGGCAATTCTCAAGCGATCAATGCCCAACTTGATGTTGCCCAGGCTGTTGCCGGTGCCAATGCCATGAATAAAGGCCGCAAAAACGCCGAGACCATGGGCAATGCAATGAAAATGGATGCTGCCAGCCTGGGCCGTAACCTGCCAAGCAATCAAGCAACTTCCCAACAAATCGCCAATAACAGCGCTACCAGTGCTGTCAATACAGGCCTTTCCACAATGGCCAATGACCGTGCACAAACTGGATTGATGCAGGCTGGCTATGGTACGGCAATGCAGGGTTACACAAATCAGGCCAACATCTTAAACAATCAATATCAATCACAACTTTCAGCATATAACGCTGACCAGGCAAATAGCGCCGCAGGCTGGGCAGGGCTGGGTACATTGGCTGGTATGTATGCAATGAAAAAAGGGTTTAAAGATGGTGGTGTCGTTGATGAAGATTCATACGAGTATCAAGGCAAGCCGCTTGTTCGTCCGTTTGAGGAAGGAAATATCGACCTTTCCAAACGACCTAAAGTTAAGAATCCTGACGGCTCAATCAGCACTGTCCGCAGTATGGGTGTGAATGTAGATGGCATTGAGGTTCTTATTCCGACAGTCAGTGATGATGGTCGCGTGATGGATGATGAAGAGGCCTACCAGACATTCAGGAAAACCGGTAAGCACTTGGGTAAGTTCAAAACTGTGGAGGATGCAGAGCGTTACGGCCAAGTTTTACATGAAATGCAGGAAAAATACTACGGCTTGAAAGATGGTGGCGAAGTCGGTCTGGACAGCGTATTCACCGGCACAGGTACCGTTAAAGGTCCGGGCACATCAACAAGCGATTCAATAGATGCCAAATTGAGTAAAGGAGAGTTCGTTTTGAACGCAGAAGCCACAAAAATGATTGGCCTCGATACCTTGAATGCAATCAACAAGGCAGGTCTTAAAAAACGTGAAGGAGCTACAGCATGAATATTTTAACCGGGTTAGGACATGCTGCCGGTGGGTTTGCCAGAGGTGCAATGTTGGGTGAACACATCCAAGAAATGAAGGATAAGCGCGACGATAGGCGCATTGAAAAAGAAATTCAGCAGGCTGGTATTGATATTCTCAATCAGGAGGATGAAGAGCCTATTACTGTTGAGAACCCGACTGGCGGCATTGCGCCCCCAGGAAGCACACAAAACAGTCAGCTGCCTGTTGGTCTGAGTACGCTTGACTACACAAGCCCAAACGAGCAAACGCAAGTTGTTCAAAAATTTGCTGATGGCGGCATGGTGCAAGACCCTAATGCGTTTGTGAGTCAGGTGCAAGCAACACCACAGCCAGCGCAAGCGACAGGATTAAACTCTATAAATCCTACGCAGCAACCTACTCAACAGGCAGCACAAAAGCCAAAAATCAACCCTGGCAAAGTTATGTCTCGTGCGTTTTCCGCAATGACCAATAAAGCCCTTGAACTTGGCCGCCCAGACCTCGCCATGCAATACCAGCAGGCTGGTTTTAAGATGCGTGACAATATGTTTAAGCAGTCCTTACCAGGCGCTATGCAGAAATTCAAAATGACTGGTGATATTGGTGGGCTTGTTGATTTGTATGACTCGGTTGATAACGGCATTGATGTTGACGGCTATGAAAAAACTGCCAACGGCTACAAGATTCGCGCAAAAGATTCAAGCGGAAACATGTTTGAGCAAGAGTATACGCCTGACCAGATTCAAGAAATGGTAATGTGGTATACAGACCCAGCAGCCAGATGGAAGGCTGAACTTGATGCCAAGCAAAAAATGGCGTTTGAGCGATTTAAAACTGATGAGGAAATCCGCAAGCAGAAAGAGGTTGAAGACGGAAAAGTCCATACGGTTGGTCTTGATTCAATCGCCTATAAAAATGACGGCACAATCCTTTACGATGGCAGCAAACGTGAGAAGCCAGACGCATGGAAAAGCAATATCCAATCTGTATCTGGCGGATACATTCAGAAAAATCCTGATGGCTCTGAAACCTTTGTAAGTACCAATGGCAAGGGAGGTAACGGTTCCGGCACAGGTAAGGCGCCGAAAGACTGGAACAAAGATATGTTGCCAGTATTGAAGGATGTCAATGACAGCATTTTGGGCTTTGAAGGTATGGGAACCCAAGATATCAATACCGGCAAAGTTACGCCAACAAAACAAGGCAATGAGGCCATGGTATTTGGTCAGCGTTTGCTGAAGCAAAACCCTGAATTACTGCCAGCTGACGTCGCCAAATTGGCACATTTGGCAGCAACAGACCCTAATGCAACTGACTACCAGGTTTTGGAGCGTCGTGACGGCACGCGCTATAAGCGTCAAGTGATCAAGTATGGCGGACAGATTTACCAGCTTGCTAATACTGCTGGAAGTGACATTAAGGAAACTCAGGCGGAAAAGCCAAGACAAGCAACACCTAAACAGCCCCAACAAAATCCACCGTCAAAACCATTGCCTGCGACTATAAATTCCGCCCCTGGTCTAGATAGCGTAACTATCAACAAAACAAGCCCTCAATCATTCCAATTTAGAGATCAAATTCCATCCAGTCAGCAACCTTTTGATGCTGATTCTGCACGTCAGGCAATGGGTACAGGTAGAAAAGACTGGTACGAAAGAAAGCCTGACAAGACTTCTTCGGTTGGGTTGGATAGTTTGATTTTTCTTGACTAAGATAGGAAATAATAAATGGCTCAAAACTTAGCCTTGCTGGATAAGGCCCTACAACAAGAGGGTGTTTCTGGCCGTGCTGCTGACTTTGTGAAGTCTATTTATCAGCAAGAGTCCAGCAGTGGTGGAAACACAAAGACATCAAATGCAGGTGCAGTTGGCGGCATGCAGATCATCCCGACAACATTTAGCAGTGTTGCTGATAAAGGCTGGGATATTAATAATCCAGAACACAACATACGTGCAGGCATTCGCTACGCTAGTCAGATGTATGACAAAGCTGGCGGTGACATTAAGCTAGCTGCAGCCGGATATTATGGCGGTGACGGTGGATTGAATAAAGCCCGCCGTGGTGTGGCAGTATCAGACCCACGCAATCCTAACGCCCCTGATACGCTTGAATATGGCGACCAGGTAGCGTCCAGAGTTGGTGGCGGTGAAAAGATCGTCGGCCTGCTCAGTGAAATGGGAGACATCAACGCCAAACCAACACAGAATAAATCTGGTGGTAAGTCAACTGGAGATCGTGTTATTGGTCTGTACAGCGAGCTATATCCACAACCGGCAGTAGCGCCAAAGGTTGAACAGAAGAAAAGCCCCACAGCTGGCGATTATGCCAAGCAATTCGGTTCAAGTGCCTTGGATGCGATTGAAAGCATTGGTAAGGGCGGTGCAGAGTTTGTGGCCAAAGGATTAAATAAGGTCACCGGTACCGACGATTACTATGTAAAAGAGCAAGGCCCAGTCGGTCGCGTTGCTGAAAGTGTGCGTGACAGTATGACGCCTGGCGGTAAAGCAGCCTCACAAACTGGCGATGTCATTTCTGGCGATGTGTTTAACCCTAAAACATGGGAAGTCACAGGCGACAAAGAAAAGCTGGCAATGTTCGGCCTTCAGGCACTTGGTAGTCTGGCGACATGGATTATTCCAGGTGCCGCAGCCATGCGCGCACCTCGGACAGCTGGTGCTGTAAGTGGTGCCGTTGGTGCATTGTCTACTGCAGGCGACCAGGCTGGCGATGCCAGAGCAAATGCAGATCAATACCTTTCTGAACGCACACACGAACAGTTAATGTCTGAGATCCCGCATTACGCTGAAGTGTTCAATAAAACTCACAATGAACAGTATGCCCGCCAGGCGGTAGTCAATGATGCCGGGTTCCTTTCAGCAGTGCTATCTGCGCCATTGGGTGCTGCTGAAGGTACATTAATTGGCCGGATTCTTCCTCAAGGCCTGCCAAAAGTGCCAGGTGTTGGCGATATTGCCAACCCTATCTTGCGCCGTAGTGCAGGTGTAGCCGGTGGCGCTGTGATTGAAGGTGGTCAGGAAGCGGCTGAGAAATCACTTGGTAACATGGGTGAGAACATAGCTACTGGTCGCGATGCTTTGAGCGATGTCACCCGCAACACGTTGCCTGAAGCGTTGGGTGGTGGTTTAGTAGGCGGCGGTATCGGTGGTTTGACAGCATCAAAATCCAAAGGCCAGCAAATCATTGATTTCCTCAAGCGCCAGAAAGGCATTCAAGCAGATATTACTGAGAACCAGGAGCGGGCTGTAACACAACAACAGCCAATCATCCCACCAAGCGATCAGCAAACCCAAGACGCCGACCTACTAAACGCAATCAACTCGCAAACAGGCAGTGAAGCTATCAATGCAAGCGATATTTTAGAGGGTGAAAATGACAGTATACCTAATGCAGAACAATCTGCCGAAGTGGCTACGCAAGCCAGTCAAGAAAGGCTTGATAACACTCAAGGAAGCATTGGAGATCAACTTTCTACTTCAGAATTCAATGGAACCGGTAGTAGCAATGCCGCCACATCTGGAAATAGCATCAATAACGATATTCGAGCAGGAGTTGATGGGGAAAGCGGGGGCCTGTCACTAGATCAATCACCAACTAATCCTCTGCAGATGGATGCAAGCCCTGTAGATCAAAAAGCGAATGAGGCGGCAACTTCCAGCCAGAATGACCTGGCAGAACCTACTGAGGCACAGAAGAATGCAGGTAATTACAAAGTTGGCCGTATTAAAGTCGGCGGCCTCAATATATCTGTAGAGAACCCAGACCAAAGTACCCGCAAAGGCGTTGACCGTGATGGTAAAGCCTGGGAAAGCACTATGAACGGTCATTACGGCTATGTCCGTGGTGATGGCGTCAAAGCTCGGGCACCAGACAAGGAACACATTGACGTTAATGTCAAAGCCGGGACCGCAGAGGATTATGCCGGTGATGTGTTTATCGTCAATCAGAATGATCCACGCACTGGCAAGTTCGATGAACCTAAAATTTACATGGGCTACGCTGACGAAGCGGAGGCAGAGGCCGCATATCGCTCAAACTATACCCCTGACTGGCAAGGGTTTGGCGACATCGTGCGCTTGCCCATGGCAAAGTTCAAAGAAATGCTTGGCAATGAAAAAGCATTTTTGAAGCCAGTCAAGGCAGCCAAGCCACCTAAAGCCCGCAAAGCTGCCAAGGCCAATACATTGCTTACTGCAATTGATAGCCTGGGTGGTATCGACAATAAGTACAAATGGGATATTTCCGGCGAGCAGAAGTTTGCCCGCGGTGGTTACAACAAGATTTTCCGTAATGCTTCGACCAAGACACTTGAGCAGCATATTGAAAATGGCGATCTTGACGAGTTCCTGCCATACGAAATGCGCTCCACTGCAACAAATGACGCAACTGCCGGCCGGAATTACCTGGCTGATAGAATCCGCAACGGCGACCGCGTTTTGCCGTATGATGTTGAACTTGAAGCGAAGCAAAGCAAGGCCTATGAATCAGACCAACTGCAGGCAGATATTGAAAGCGCAATAACTGATGATGCGCTTGATCTTGATACTGTAAATGCATTACTTAGAGAGGCTGGATATGAAGAACGAGAGCAACAAAATGAAAGTCGATACGTCGAAACTGAGTCCACAGACTCAGGCAGCACTAACACGGCTGAAAACACTGAGTCCGAAAGCGCAGCAAGCAGTATTGCTGGCAATCAGGGACGAGAAGCAAGCCAAAGCACTGCCAAAAATGAAAACAATGGAACGACTGGAAGCAAGGACCAAGAACGACCAGGCGTAAGGGAAATTGTCACGGCGATCATCAGACGCCGATCAGCAGCCAACCAAATTGGCAAAGACAAAGCCTTTGATGAATATCTTGCTGTAGCCAAAGAGTTTTTAAACGGCAAGGATATCAAGCCCGCCAGATTCAAATTAGCATCCGCTACATTCAAAAACGACCAGCCATTAAGCGACGCATACGCACAACTTGCCGAGCTTGCCCAAGCCCCAGCCAAAGAGGCTCGCGCCAATACTTCAAGCAACATCGAGCAATTCATTCAGCGTATTGACCAAGCTACTACAGCAGATAAATTGCGCGACATTGCCCGTGACGTTCAAAAGTCTGGCCTGACTGATGCTCAAATTGAGAAGCTTGACGACCTGGCAATGGAGAAACTTGATGCATTAGACGGCCAGGCTGACAACGGCGACCTCCTGGGCGACGATACTGCCAAAAAGCAAGCTGTAGCCGACGCAGAGCGCGCAAAAGACACCAAACGTAATTCAGGTGAATCAGACTCAAGCGACTTTGTTTTGACCGGCTCAAACAGCGAGGCAGACAAAGCGGCCGCCCGTGGTGCGCAGGATCTGTTTAGTCAGCCTAAAACAGGAAGTGCGCCAGAAGCAAGCAGTGGAAAGCCGAAGCAAAGCACCGACAATGTTGAAAAAAATCAGTTTTCAGATACAAAACGTTTTGCTGAATGGGCGCTTGATAAAACAGAGCCTAAAACAGAAGTTGTTGAAATAGACGGCAAGAGATATACAAAAACATCTAGAATTTACAAAGGAAATCTTGGTGCGAGGGCAACAAAACTACGCGAAGAAATTGGCGCAGCACAATCAGTTTTTTTAATAAACAACGAAACAGAAACTCTTGAAGTGCGTGCTGGAGGTAGATACCGTGAACAATATGGTGATGTTACAGTTATTAGCGTGAAATATGAGCCATTGGAAGAACAAGTCTCAACAACGGAAGTAGCGCAAGCGGCAGACTACATTGCCAATGAATCAGAACTTGATGCGACCCGTATAGACAATGGCTACAAACATCGCGTGTTGAGTAGTACAAGCGGAATTATTAAAATTGAACGCCAAGACTACGTTAATGCGGTGAATTCTTTGTACAACGACCTACTGCCGATTGCAAAAAACGATGCTCAAAAAGAAGCACTGAAGGAACTGACGGCAGAATTTAAGCAAGAGTACATAAAGCGCCGGTATCGCGTAATGGATATTGGCTCCACGGTCGTCTCGTCTGCCGTTGCAGGCCGTTCTAAGTTTAATTCAAAGCAGTCATCAAGCCGTGGTAACGCCCTGGACCGTGCTGAAAATGATTTTTCTGACTGGCTTAAATCCAAACCCGCACAAATAAAGGAAAAAATTAATGCGCTGAAATCCGATGCAGAACTTGCGGAAGAAAAAGCCAAGGCAGATGAAAAAGCTGCAAAAAACAAAGAATCATTGATGAAAATCATGCGGAACATTGACCAGTTTAAGCCTGGCGATACCGTTAAGTTTGGTTCATACAATATTGCGCGAGTTTCATTTGACCGCGATGGCTACCCAAACAGCGTTACGGTGGATGCAACAGACCTTACAGACAATAAGTTTGAGCTGGCCAGAACATTATTTGGTGGCAGTAAGGAAAAACTCCGTGCCTTAGTTGACGAGATACGTGCAGAAAATGTACCAGAACCTACCCAAGAGGCCGCAGCATCCGAAAAATCAGAATCAGAGAAAGTTGTATTGACTGTTGAGAATGCCATTTTAGAGATTGAAAAAGCAAAGAAAAAAGGACGCAATGCTGTTTACATAGAGCTTGGTACTATCCGTGGTTTAAGCAATTCAGTATTTAATGGTGTTGCAAGAAGCTTGACTGGTAGCTACCTATTCGACGGGAGGGAATGGTCACAGGCTGGTCTAACAGACTACATTATGGCCGATAATGAAGAAAAATCACCTCAATCCACTGAAGCCGCAGCAGCCGAGGAAGTCACGCAAACCGAGACAACCCCACTGACACTCTTTGATAACGCCATGGAAGCCTACCGCAACGGCACAGCCACGGTAGAGGAATACAAAGCCGCGTTTGATTATGTGCTGAACAACGAACAGGCAATTACCGATTACCTGGAAGCCAACTTTACAAAGCAACAGTTATTTGATCGAGGCGGACGATATTTAGAGTCGCGCTACAAATCTGAGAAAAAAGACCGTGTAGTGCGTGCCTTATACGGCGACATGGTGACAGGCTTCTTACTGCCAAGTGAATCCGGTTTGACAAGCTTTAGCCATGGGTTTGGCAATGATCGATACAAGGACGTGATTCGCCAAGTAGGTGGAATAACCCAAGAATCGCTCAATGCCGCCATGCTGCGCCGCCAAGAAGCCATCAAGGAAAATGAAGAGCGCCGTGCAGAGCGCATTAAAGGCATGGCAGACCCTAAAACGCTAGACGATTATCAGGCATTCATGCGCGAGAAAACCTCCGAAGGTATGTCATTCCAGGACGCCAGAATGACACTCACCCAGGCGCAGCGTGAGCAATATGATGACCTGGTGGCAAGTTATAACCGTGAGCAACGCCGTGGCGCGAAGAACGCTCAAAAAACACAGGTGCAGGCCGCAGTTACCACGACATCTGGCGACATTGTTGAAACCAAGCACACCAAAACCGGTGAACCATTATTTGTAGTCAAAGCCGCCGAGCGCGTTGAGCGTGAGACATATAACCAGTGGAATGCCACAGCCAAGCGCATGGGCGGGTATTACTCGTCTTTCCGTGGCAATGGTGCAGTGCCTGGGTTCCAGTTCAAAACCCGTGATAATGCCGAGGCTTTCCTGAAATACCTGGGTGGCGACGTTGACCAAGCCAAGGAAGCTATCCAGGCCAAGCGTGATTCCTATGCGGATGATCGCAGCCAGACAGCCGTTGAACGCCTTAATGAAATGGCTGATCGTCTGGCAGCTGATGCAAATGAGGAATTGAACCGCGACCGCAAAGTTAACACGTCCAGACGTGCCGGCATGGCCGCCCGAGCAGAAGCCCGTGCCAGCGAAAATAAAGCCATGGCTGTGACCATGCGCAACATTGCTGCAGCGATTGAATCAGGCAAGGCCAAGTATCTGGACGCTGTGCGCCAAAAGGTACAGGTTGAATTGCTGCAAAGTTCCGTATCGTCTGCCCAGCAAAAACGTTTGCGTGAAATGTACCCAAGCTATGCAGATTACGAGAAACACCGGTATGACCCACCAACTGCCGAGAGCGCAGACTATGCAGAGTTTCCCACATATACCCTAAACCGGTCCGATTGGGCTCGCCTTGGCCGCGCCATGGTGAATGTGGACGGATTGAAAGCAATCGGAACGAAGATTTTGAGCTTTGCGGATGATGTGACAGATGCTTACCTGAAATTTGCCAAGGAAAACATTGGTAAGGTTTCAAACTTTACCCGCGCTGATGGCCAACGCGCAGTGTTTAAATCCAAGACTGATGCTGAACTGGCCATTGCCAAGAACGGATTTAATGGTAAAGCCATCGTATTGCCGTACAAGCGTGGTGAAAACATCATTATCGACAGCCCGGCCGCCGCCAAAGAGAAAGGCGTTTGGCCGGGGGATGATGATAAGCGCATTTCAATGAGTTCAGACTTTGGCAAGGAAGTTGTCGAAAAGATTGGCCGCGCTAACCGTCGTGCCAACAAGCTGAATATGCCATGGCAACTTGAGGCAGTCTACGACAAGCGCCAGAAGCTTGCCCGCATGGATATTGAAACGCCGGCAGAGTACCGGGCCGCTTTGCGCGAGTTCATTGGCTTGAAAGAAACCGCCGCCGCACCAGACAAGGTGAAAGAACTTGAACGCAGTATGGTTGGCCGCCGCAATGATGGCCTGGACTTCTTCCCTACACCGGCAGAAGTGGCAGACACCATGATTGACGTGGCAGACATTCAGGACGGAATGAACGTGCTGGAACCATCCGCAGGCATGGGCCATATTGCCGAGCGCATCCGTACAGCAGGCTTTGAACCTGACGTGGTTGAGTTTAATGGCGATCGCCGTGAACTGCTTGAATTGAAGGGCTTTAACGTTGTTGGCAATGACTTCTTGGAACAATCAGAGAAGTATGACCGCATCATCATGAACCCGCCATTCAGTAACCGCCGCGACGAGCAGCATGTGCGCCATGCCTATGATTTGCTCAAACCGGGTGGAAGAATTGTAGCCATCATGGGTGAAGGCGTATTTATTGGCAGTGACAAGCGCGCAACAGAGTTCCGTGACTGGCTGGAATCTGTAGGAGGCACATCAGAAAAACTGCCAGACGGTACGTTTAATGATGCATCATTGCCAGTGAACACCAGTGCCAATGCGCGCATGGTGGTTATCAATAAGTCTGATTCTGATGACACCCCTGTATTTAGTCGCAAGGACGATTCCGCGCCAGCGTTCTACAGCCAGTTATCGAAGGCTATCGACCAAGCTAAGTTTGAATCTTCACCAGGTAAACAATGGAAATTATGGCTTCTCGGTAATGCTTCCAAGCTGGGCGTCAAAAAAGATGAGATCCAGTGGACCGGCATCACAGACTGGTTGGAGTTACAGACTGGCAAGGTAAGCAAGGCTGATATTCAGGCGTACCTTGAGGGTATAAAAGAAGCGCCAAATAAGAAAAAGCCGCAAGAAATTAAAGATAAAGCGATTGAGTTATATTCTGACGGATTAAGTTCTGGCGCAGTTGCCAGCACTTTAAATATTGGTGAAACAACTGTATTAAGATGGGTAAAGAGCGCTGGGATAACAAGAACAGTAGCCGAAACAAAGGGCGTGACTTCTGAAAAAATTGAAAGTGCAGTTACATTTTACCAAGATGGCAATTCTGTAGCGGAATCTGCAAAAAAAGCAGGTATTGGAAACTCAACTTTATTTAGAGTATTGCAAGCTAGAGATTTAACTAGAACTCTTGCAGAAGTTACACAAGTTCCAGAAGCAATAAAAAAACAGGCATTGGATTTATTCTCTAGTGGAATGACGAGCTATGAAGTTGCAGATGAACTTGGTCTTGTGCAAGCTACTGTATCTAAATGGGCTAAAGAAGCTGGAATTTCACGTGGCTATTCTGGCGCACAGGCATTACGTGTTGCCAATGGCAGATTAACGGGTTATGGCATAAAAGCAAAATTCAAATCAGATAAAAACAATGCAGAGTTAAGGGCTGATTCAGTTTACGAACTTGCTAGATTTTATCAATTGGAAAGTGACGATAGTGTTGAATCATTTTCACGATCAAAAGATAGAATCCCTTATGGAAATAATCAAACTTATGTGCCAGATATAGAAGTTTTATACAAAGACGGTACAAAATCAGTTGAGGAAATAAAGCCAGCATTTAGGGTTGATGATGAGAATGTTCAAGCGAAAGCAAAAGGCGCAAAACAGTATTATTCTGACAAAAATACTGAGTACAAAATAATTACTGAATATCACATCGGCATAGAAAATTTTGACAAAGTTTCACCTGAAAATGTAGTTGATAACGCTGACGATGTGAAAAGAGTAAAAGCATCTTTAGCAAGTGTTAGATGGTCGTTGAACAAACCTGATTCCATCACCCCCGACATGGCTGAAAAAATCAGCGGTGGCCTCCCTTTGTTTAAACGCGACCCCATGGCCGAAGGTGGTTTGACATTTGAGCGCGCCCAAGAAATAACATCTGAACTTCAGGCCAAATACCAAAATCTACCAATAGTCAAACTTGTAAAAAACCGCAATGAGATTCCATTGCCTGAATCGGTTAAAGCAGAGATCAACAATGCTATTAAAAACAAGCGCGGCTTGCTGGAAAAAGCGCAAAAGGCCGAAACACAGCCAGAGAAATACAAATATTTGATGAAGTCACTTTCCGTCAAAGTGAATGACGTTGAGGGGATGTATCAGAATGGTCAGGTATGGATCAATGTTGGGGCAATTCAAGATGAAGCACGACTAAGAGAGGTGTTTGCTCACGAAACAATAGGCCACCTTTCTATTGAAGCGATGCTGAATGAGGTTGACCGCGGTCTTTTCCCCAAATTGCTCAAAAATGTGCAAAACCTCAATAAGATGGGTAACAAATACATTCAAGAAGTTTGGAATGATGTTGCCCGAAAACAGCCTGGTCTATCTGCCAGCAATCACGCCAAAGAGGTATTGGCGTTCATTGTTGAAAGAGGTGACCAGAACAAAGAATTTACGCCCATGGTTAGAACACTGTGGCAGAGAATTGTTGATGGTATCAAAGCCTTTGCCAAGCTTGTGTTTAATGTTGACCTGAATGACTCTGACGTGCGCGATATCATGTCCATGGCAGAGCGCTATGCCAAAGGTGACATCAATAAGTCTGACTTAACCAGTGTGATGGCTGGCGGTAATGCTTACTTTAGCATGGCTGATGCGGATCAAGAAAACACTGATATCGAGTTTGCCAGAGAGGTTTTATCTGAACTCGGCGCAGAAGATGGATTTTTCCGTCACCCATTGAGCAAATCAACTTCATTGCAAACTGTCATGAGTGAGGTTTACCCTGATTCTAAATATGTTGGCGATGCGACCCGTGAGGATGAGCGTACAGAAAGCGGTGCAGATAAGCGTACATTGTTCAGAAATGAGCATGGCAAAGACTTTTACGTGTATGAAAAAGGCCGCGAAGTATGGATAGACGTGAGTCGTTTTGATGAAGGTGAGCAAGGCGGTTCAGTTTACGCAGCAGTTGGGAACTACGCACATAACGCCAAAAAGGTATTTATTGGAGACCCGGCAGGGCTGAGTGAGGCCGCAGTTGTGCGCAGGACAAAACACATGCTTGGGCTTGCTTTACGCTTTGGCACCACTGACTTTATTGAGCCTTCGCCAGAACAGTTGCTTGGCGATAAAGAAAAAGGCATTGCGCCGATCAAATGGGGCAATAATGATGTTGAAAATACCCGCAACTTGATAGATACTTTTATCTCAAATACTGAGAACAAATATCCACAATTAGCAGGGTACAGTTATGACTTTGGAAGAAGAGAATTTATTGATGCAGACGGACGACCCGTTAGCGGAGAACGCTTTTCCGAAGGAGCTAAGGGACAGGTGGCGAGAAGAGCGCGAACAGGTGCGGCTACACTACGCGCGTTCATCCTTGCAAAGTCCCTTGTACAAAGCGCGTCACGACAAGAATCCAGAGGCATACTTCAAAGAGTTCTCAACGGCAGCCGTGCGCTTACCAAAAGTGGCCAACCTCTAAGCGGACTTTTCAGTCGTGGCGGTGGCAATGAGCCGCCTTCCTTTAGCCGCACAAGCCAGATGCCATTACACCCTGATTGGGATAGTCTCAACGATTCCGGCATGCTGACCGACTTGCAATACAAGTTCCAGGACAAGCATGCTGATTTGAAGGCAGTCATAAAAGCAATTAAGGCAACTGGACGCGAGATTTCTGACAGATTCAATCCATACCTGCAAGAAGAGCTGTACCACGGCCGCGTGGCGAAGCGTGTGCAGGATTTCACCAAGAAGGAACTGGAACCTCTCCTGCAGGCCATGAACGAAAGCGGCGTATCAATGGCTGATTTTGAGCATTTCTTATGGGCGCGCCATGCTGAAGAGCGTAATGCCCAGATTGCCAAGATTAATCCAGATATGCCTGACGGTGGTTCCGGTCTCACAAATAAGGAAGCCGCTGACTATCTGGCGCAGATCCCAGCCAAGCAGATGGCTACGTTCAAGAAGTTGGCCGAGCAGGTTGACGCAATCAATGCCAAGTCCCGCAATCTTCTTGTTGAATATGGCCTTGAAGATATGGACACGGCCGCCAAGATGGAGGAAGCCTACAAGCATTATGTGCCATTGATGCGTGATGAAATGGAAAAAGGCCACGGCAGCGGTACCGGGCAGGGCTTCTCAATAAAAGGGAATTCAACCAAGCGCGCAATGGGTTCTAATAAAGCCGTTGTCGATATCATTGCCAATATCGCAGCGCAGCGCGAGAAGTTTATCGTGCGCGGTGAAAAGAACCGCGTATCAACGGCACTGGTTGGCCTGGCTAAGATGAATCCTAACGATGATTTTTGGAAGGTTGATAAGCCGCCAGTCATTCGTTATATCAGCAATGTGACCGGGCTGGTCGAGGAAATGACAGACCCTAACTACAAAAACCGTAATAACGTGGTGGTGGCGCGCATCCTCGATCGCGGCGGCCGCGTTCAAGAACGTGCTGTAGTTTTCAATGAATACGATGAGCGCGCTTTACGCATGGCCGAATCCCTCAAAAACCTTGATGTTGATGGCATGGAAGAGTGGATAGGAAATATTGCAAAAGGTACCCGCTACTTTGCGTCTGTGAACACTCAATACAATCCATTATTTGGCATTGTTAACATCACCAGAGACGTTCAGGCTGGGGCTTTAAACCTTGAGTCTACCAAGCTGGCTGGCATGCAAAAAGAGGTGATCGGCCAGACATACAATGCCTGGCTTGGCATCTACAAGGATCTGCGCAACAGCCGCAAAGGTAAGAAAACGGCTGGCCATTGGTCTGAACTTTGGGAAGAATATCAAAGCGAAGGCGGCCAGACTGGCTACCGTGAATTATTCCGTACGGCCAAGGACCGCACCGACGAGCTAAACAAAATCGTTGATCCGGACTGGTGGAAAAAGAAAGGCTGGGGAAAGATTGTTTCACTCAACAGTGAAATGGTCGCCAACGCAGAAGCACTTGCAGCCGATAAGGTTGGCAAGCCTATATTCCAATGGCTTGATGACTACAATGCCAGCTTGGAAAACTCTGTCCGTCTTGCAGCATATAAGGCTGGACTGGATAAAGGCCTATCCAAGCAGGAAGCGGCCAGCATTGCCAAGAACCTGACTGTTAATTTTAACCGCAAGGGTGCGGCCGGCGCCAGGATGGGCGCGTTTTATGCCTTCTTTAATGCTTCCGTGCAGGGTACCGCCAGAATTGGCGAAACCATGTTTAAAGATGGCAAGTTAAGTGGTGTAGGTAAGAAAATCCTGACTGGTGGAATTTTACTTGGCGTTATTCAGGCGCTGGCCTTGGCTGGGTTTGATGACGAAGAGCCGCCACAATTTGAGCGTGATAGAAACTTGATCATTCCAGTTGGTGGCAATAAGTACGTCAAAATCCCAATGCCTTTAGGTTTCCACGTTATTCCGGCCACGGCCCGCATTCTGACTGAGTATGCATTAAATGGTGGCGAAGATACTGCAAAAATGATTGCTCACCTGGGTGAAGTCTATGCAGATGCCTTTAACCCCGTTGGCGGTTCTTCCTCATTGGCACAAATTTTAAGCCCTACAGTTTTTGACCCTATTGTGGACCTGACCATCAATGAAGATTTTGCAGGTCGCCAGATTGCACAGAAGGACTTTAATAGCCTTGACCCTACACCTGGCTTTACCCGTGCCAAAGATACCGCAAGCCGCGTAAGTACAGTGCTTGCGCATGTACTGAACAATATGACAGGCGGATCCGATTATCAGCCTGGTGTGTTTAGTCCTACACCTGACCAGATTGACTACCTCACCGGCCAGATATTTGGCGGCGTTGGCCGTGAAATATTGAAGGTCGATACTACTGTGAGATCCATTGCTGATGGCACGGACTTGCCAACATACAAAATTCCGCTAGTTGGTAAGTTCTATGGTGATGCCGCTTCTAAATCATCCGAGGGCCGCAAGTTCTACGCAAATATTGAGCGCATGAATGGGCATGAGAATGAAATTAAAGGCCGCAATGCCGATGGTAAACCGGTCCAGCCCTATCTGGATGCAAACCCAGATGCCAGACTATGGCGCCAAAGCAAGTTCATTTACAGCACCGTGAAGAAGATGCAGAAGCGCCGCGACGCCCTGCTTAAATCCGGCGCGCCAGCTGATGAAATCCAGGAAATTGATACAAGAATCACGCAGCGCATGAAAGCGTTGAATGATATGGTGGACTCAGCAAAAAAGTGAGATAGCTATAGAAATAAGCGCAAAGGCGGCTAACAGAAAGCAGCCGCAAAGCCAAATTGTTTTACCCATTAATTAATCTTACCACCACAACCGCCGCGAGGCGGTTTTTTTATGCCTGAAAGGAATACATGCTAACAGCAGTCGTTTTATCCAAGGCAATTGGGATTACCCTTGCCCGCGCCGAAAAGTGGGTGCAGCACATCAACGAAGCCATGGGGGAGTTCGGGATTGATAGCTTTAACGAGCAGGCATCATTCCTTGCTCAGATCGGGCACGAAAGCGCCTTGTTATCGCGTATGGACGAGAATTTGAATTACACATCTGATGGACTGGCTAAAACATGGAAGGCCAGATTTGCCAGGCCGGACGGTAAACCAAACGTCAAAGCTATCTCGCTACACAAGAAACCGCAGGCAATTGCAAACTGCGTTTATGCCAATCGCATGGGCAATGGTTCAGAGGCTTCCGGTGATGGTTGGAACTATCGCGGTCGAGGTTTGATTCAGATTACCGGCAAAAACAACTACGAGGCGTGCGGTAAGGCACTCGGAATCCCGCTGTTGAAAAATCCAGACCTGCTACTGCAGCCAAAGTATGCGGCATTGTCTGCCGGTTGGTATTGGCAAGCACGTGGCCTGGACAAATATGACGATGACGAAGATGTTACTTCCGAAACCAAGCTTATCAATGGTGGCACCAATGGTCTCAAGGACCGTCAGGCGCTATTTGATCGAGCGTTTCAAGTATTGAGAGGTCAAACATGATCACGGCACTATTCCCGCCATATGGGTGGAAAATCAAGGCAGTTGCAGCAATTGCTGTAGCGTTGTCATTGTGGTTTGCGTTTAACGCCTTCACAGATCATTACCGTGAGCAGGGCAGGGCTGAGTTGCGTCCAAAGCTTGAGACTGTTATCAATGAGCGTAATCACGCCATTCAGTTAACTCATGATTGGAAAAATGTATATGACGCCCTGGGTGTGTTGACGCATGCCTGTAATGCATCCGTCGATAAACTTCACGCCGATAGCGAGGCAAAACTTGCCGCTGCCGCTGACGCTCTTGCAAAGGAGAAAGCAAAAAACCTGAAAAAGCAGGAGGTCATCAACATTGCTGAAAATAGGGCGACAGGTCCAGGAGTGGATCTTCAATCATGTGACCAGGCTGTCACCGATGCGAAGCATGAGTTAAGGAGCTTGCTATGAATAAAACCATTTTGTTGGCGTTAACAATATGGTTGTCTGCATGTGCCAGCCAGCCAAAACCAGTTGACCCTCCACCGGCGCCCACCCAGGTTAATAAAGCGGTCGCGGTTTCATGCGTAAAAGAAATACCGACCATGCCTAAAATACACACTATCGACGAACTGCTTGCCATGCCACCTTATCAGTTTGTCACCACGCTGCATACCGAGCGCCTAAAGCTGCAAATCTATGCCGACGAAATGACTGCCGCTTTACAGGCCTGCAAATAATTCGTAACATGGTTGCACTCTCACTCCGAGGGTGCAGGCGTACATCCCTGTAAAGGCCATCTGAAAAGGTGGCCTTTTTACCGTTTTAGGGTATGAAAAAAGGTATCAGCATTGCAATGCATTGATTTTAAAGCATTGTTGAATCCCTCTCTCTCCGCCAAATACGAAAAGCACCTTTAAGGTGCTTTTTTTATGCGTGAGAGGGATACGAACCCGAGTATAAATAAAGGGCAGGTTCGACCAGCCTGAACATCAGTGAAGCCTGGACGCCAACAGCTGAGGCGGTCTTGAGGCGAATGCCGAAAGATGGCATCGCCACAATCCCTCTCTATCCGCCAAATATAAAAGCACCCATTAGGGTGCTTTTACTTTTTTGTTATCCTACAAATACTCTATTTATTTCTTTTTCTCACCTAATTTTTCTGTTTTAACGATAGCTTCAGTGGGTTGTGGTTTTTTGCCGCCAATGCTGACATCCTTTTTAAGATTTGCCAATGTAGCCTGGCCAATACCAGGGACTTGGTCTAATTCTTCTACAGATTTGAAACCACCATTCTTTTTGCGGTAATCAATAATGGCCTGTGCTTTTGCCGGCCCAATGCCGTTTAAGCTTTCTAATTCCGCTTGACTGGCAACATTAATATCCACAACTGCATATGCAGCAGGCAACAACATGAAATACATCAAATAACCCAGTATGACTTTTTTCATAAATCCTCCGTTATAAAAATAAAAACAGGCTTAGGAGCCTGTTTTTATTCTACATAGAGGGAATCCTGATAAAGGATTCACACCCATCATTTTATTAAAATATGTTAAATATTTTTAATTATTGTGTTTATTGCAACAACTGGGTCTGCGGCCTGTGTAATGGGGCGGCCTATAACAAGGTAATGGGCTCCCAGCGACAACGCCTGTTCAGGTGTAACTATTCTGGTTTGATCATCCTGACTGGCATCTTGGGGGCGGATGCCAGGCGTGACCAGGCAAAACTCATCGCCTAAAGATTGCTTGAGCATGCTTGCCTCTTGTGCAGAGCAAACAACCCCGTTCAGGCCGGCTTGTTTGGTAAGGTTCGCTAGTGCCAAGACATGATCGTTTAACGAACGCTGAATACCCAGACTATGTAATGTGGCTTCATCCATACTAGTCAACACTGTGACTGCGATCAAAAGGGGAGCACGGTCGCCAAACACTTTATCCAGGCCTTCACGGGCAGCCTGCATCATAGGTAAGCCGCCGCTGGCATGCACATTCAGCATCCATACTCCCAGATTGGCAGCCGCCTGACAGGCTTTGGCGACAGTGTTAGGGATATCGTGGAACTTGAGATCCAGAAACACATCGTAGTCGCGCTTGACCAAAGATTCGACAAAAGCAGGGCCTGCTGCAGTGAAGAGTTCCTTGCCAACCTTGAGTTTGCAAAGTGAAGGCTCCAGGCGATCTACAAGCGCCATGGCAACGCTTGCATCGGCATAATCGAGGGCGACAATTATTTTGCTATCAGTCATATGAAGATTTAAAAGATGGATTGAATAGGGCGCATCACTTGCGTTTGAGCAATTTGATATCACGAATGGTGGCCTCTGTAGGCTCTGGCGGCAGAGACTCCCAGGCGTTACAGGCAGGGCATTGCCAGTGATATTGTTTGGCGCGGAAACCACATTGATCGCAATAATAAGCAGCACGGTCCCCAATCGCATTGCGGACGGTTTGCTGCATCAATTGAAGATCATGCTGCGCATCATCTTGCATGGCTCGCGCTTGTAATAACTGATCCAGTGATTTCAGGCTAGGTTTTCGGATGAGTTCGTTACGTGCAAGCTTTGCGGCCTTTTCAGCCCCTTCTGTTTGCAGTGTGGCTTCATATAATACCGACATGATGCTGCTGATCTGGTAGGTTTCCAGATATTCATGCAGCTGGTTTAAACCCTCGCTCAGTCCCTTGCCAATCTGATGACTGGTTTCAGCGTCACTTTCACCATACAGCAGTGAATAGCTTTTGAGCATTTTCTGTGCGACCAAACCTAAATGTTCTGGAGATTGCATTTCAATACGCTTCCAGAAAGCAATCGCGTCACTATGATGGCCTTGTTGCGCCGCAATATCACCAAGCAATACATTGGCACGCACACAATTTTTATTCGCATCTAGCGCTTGTTCCAGCTGGGTTTTAGCGTGTTTCCAATCCTGACTGATCATGGCATTAGCCGCTAACTCGCAATAATACTGTGCAACCTCTTTACGGTAAGAAATACCGGAAGAGCGCTCTAACTCGATGGCAATGGCAATGGCTTGCGACCACTCACGTTCCTTCACATAGATTTCAAGCAGGTGACGCAGGGCGGCCTGCTCATAACGCGTATGACGCAAGGTCAGGAACAACTCTTCGGCTCTATCATATAACCCGGCCTTGAAGTAATCCTGGGCCAGTTCTACCTTGATAGACGTTGATTGCTGTTCAGTCAGCTCATAGTTTTCCAAGAGATTCATGTGCAGGTGAATTGCACGGTCAGTTTCACCTGTGCGGCGGAAGAGGCTACCAAGCACAAAATGCAGCTCCAGGGAATCTTTATTCAGGTAAAGCGCTTCACTAAACGCATCCACCGCTTTGTGATATTGATCTGCAATCAATAGATTCAGCCCTTTGAAATAAGTGGCTGGCAGGGAGGTTGACTCGGCAATCAGTTGCTTGATATCCACGCGGGCTGCAATCCAGCCCAGAGTAAAAAAGAGTGGCAAAATCAATAGCCACCAGTATTCAAATTCAACCAGCATAGGAGGTCTCTTTTCAGAACAGGCCTTATTTTACCCAAGCCGCTAAGGATGCGCCATGTATATACAAATGGCAGGTAAAAAAAACGGTATCCGAAGATACCGTTTTTTTGACTGTTAATCACAAAAAATTAAGATTCGATAGCATCTACGCGGTCACGCAGCTCTTTACCAGCCTTAAAGTGAGGGACATATTTAGCCGGAACTTGCACCTTGGTGCCTGTTTTCGGGTTACGTCCCAAACGGGGCGGGCGGTAATTGAGGCTAAAGCTGCCAAAACCGCGTATTTCGATACGCTCGCCTGTGGCCAGGTTTTCCGTCATTGCATCCAGGATGGTTTTGACGGATAACTCGGCATCTTTCAGCACTAATTGCGGAAAGCGCTGGGCAAGCAGGTCTATCAGTTCAGATCGTGTCATGATCTAAAGCCTTCTTATTTTTTGCTGTCCAGTTTGGCTTTCAACAAAGCACCCAGGTTAGTTGTCCCTGCAGAAGCTTCGTCAATCATCACATCATCAGCTTTGGCTTTCTTGGCTTTTGGTTTGCCACCTTTGTCTTCGCCGATTGGTGCGCTGTTGCCACTTGGATCTTCAGTCAACTGCTTAACGCCCAGGGAGATACGCTCTTTCTCAACATCAATACCCAGGATAACAGCTTGCAGCTCGTCACCTTTCTTGAAGTTGCGGATCGCTTCTTCACCAGACTGCGTCCATGACAGGTCGGACAAATGTACCAAGCCATCAATGCCACCTGGCAAGCCAATAAACACGCCAAAGTCAGTGATAGACTTGATCTGGCCGGACACTTTGTCGCCTTTAGCGTGAGTAGCAGCGAAATCATCCCATGGATTTGGTTTGCACTGTTTCATGCCAAGTGACAGACGACGACGGTCTTCGTCGATTTCCAGGATCATCACTTCAACTTCGTCGCCCAGCTGAGCGATTTTGCCTGGGTGGATGTTCTTGTTGGTCCAGTCCATTTCAGACACGTGTACCAAACCTTCGATACCTGGCTCTACTTCAACAAACGCGCCGTAGTCAGTCAGGTTAGACACTTTACCGAACAGGCGTGTGCCTACTGGGTAACGGCGGCTCAATGCCACCCATGGGTCGTCGCCCAATTGTTTGATGCCCAGGGAAACACGGTTTTTCTCTTGGTCGAATTTCAGGATCTTGGCTTCAACTTCTTCACCAACGGTCAGCACTTCAGATGGGTGCTTCACACGGCGCCATGCCAGGTCAGTGATGTGCAGCAGGCCATCGATACCACCCAGATCCACGAACGCGCCGTAGTCAGTGATGTTTTTAACGATACCCTTGATCACAGCACCTTCAGTCAGGCTACCCAACAATGCTTCACGGTCAGCACCCAGGGTGTCTTCCATGACGGCGCGGCGGGAAACCACGATATTGTTACGCTTACGGTCCAGTTTGATGACTTTGAAATCCCACTCTTTATTTTCGTAAGGGGTGGTGTCTTTTACCGGACGAATGTCTACCAGTGAACCTGGCAAGAATGCCATGATGCCGCTGACAGAAACACGCAGACCGCCTTTAACACGGCTGCTGACAAAACCTTTGACCACGCGGCCTTCGTTCATGGCTTCTTCCAGATCCAGCCATGCTTGCATTTTCTTCGCTTTTTCGCGAGACAGTTGTGTAGAACCAAAACCATCTTCCAGTTTTTCGATCGCTACTTTAACGAAGTCGCCAACTGCAACTTCCAGCTCGCCTTGAGCATTTTTAAATTCGCTAGCGTTGATCACGCTCTCGGATTTCAGGCCAGCGTTCACGATAACGAAATCATTGTCTACAGACACTACTTCGGCGGTGATCACTTCACCTGCGCGCATTTCCTGGCGGGCCAGGCTTTCTTCGAAGAGGGCTGCAAAAGATTCCATGGAGGAGGATGTATTAGAAATAGAAGCCATTAAAAAATTGTCCAATTTTACTCGCATGAATGACAGGCATCTTTCAGCGAGCCATTGAAACGCAAACGCGCAAACAATGGAAAAGGTTTAAAAAATATTGCCCAAGCATGACTTGAGCAACCCGAATCCAAAACTATACACAAAAAAATTATTGAGTTCAATGACTTATGCAAATTTTTATGTGTTTTGGCCGGCTTTTTTAAAGGCTTCGATCACGATGTTGACTGCTTGCTCGATATTCTTGTCCGTCGTATCCAGCAAAATAGCATCAGGCAATTGCTTTAGCGGTGCGACTGCACGCTGACTGTCCCTGAGGTCGCGCTGTTGCAAATCTTGCAAAATATGCTCATAGCTGGCTGCTTCACCACGTTGCAAAAGCTGGTCGTAGCGGCGTTTGGCACGCTTTTCTACCGCAGCCGTCAGAAATATTTTCAAACCGGCATCCGGGAAAATCACCGAGCCGATATCACGGCCGTCACCGACCACTCCCGGCGCTTTTCTGAAGTTGCGCTGCGCCTGCAGCAGTGCTGTACGCACTTCGGGATGCACGGCAACTTCTGAGGCACCTTTACCCATTTGTTCAGTCCGTATCTCAGCACTGACTAGCTGGTCATCAAGGTAAGTCTCGCCACTTTCAAACCTGATATTAAGCCTGGCTGCTATTTCAGCCAAGGCTTTAGCGTCAGACCAGGGCACCTGCTGCTGGTAAGCGGCGAATGCCAGTAACCTGTAGATAGCACCGGAATCAAGATAATGAAATCCAAAGTATTTAGCCACCCGTTCGGCCACGCTGCCTTTACCGGAGGCAGATGGCCCATCAATGGCAATCACAGGAGGAAGTAAGGATTCTTTCATAAATTTTATTTATCAATCACTTAAAAACAATGAATTGGATTTTGATTTTTGGGTTTTATATGATGATGGCATCGTCACTCAAGGAGCAAATCATGATTAAAACCATCTCATTTGCCATGCTGCATTTCAGCGTTGCTTTTAGTATTGCCTACCTCTTTACCGGCAGCATTCTTGTTGGTGGCCTGATGGCACTGGTAGAGCCGGCTTGTAACACGGTGGTGTTTTACTTTCATGAACGCGC
>VFQN01001120.1_pt1 | contig 46735 bp, 70 predicted proteins | sample 3512371 | NCBI WGS metagenome assembly VFQN01 (sample SAMN10412370, study PRJNA504923) | tailings metagenome | isolation source: Replicate 2 from Balatoc abandoned mine | place: Philippines: Itogon, Benguet | collected 2017-08-28
GATTTTATGACACTCAAGACGTGATCGTAAATATCTTCGGAGATCTGCGCTCCAGGGGTGGAGTTAGCGACCCGGGCTCCAGGGGTGGAGTGACGCAGACGTTCTCGCCAATAGGGCAAATATCACCAGGTATGATCAACAGGATGCAAGCCAGCTTTGAGGATGTACCAGCTGGTGCATTTCCTCGGCTCCCCTGGGGCGCCCCCTCTGGTCGAAATACATACCAAGCCCAGGCTCCCAGGGTATTCCCTGGCCCAACCCACAGAGGCGCGCCGCTATGGGTAGGTGCATAGGTCTGGCCACCGTAGGATGGCACCATATCCAAGTTACCACAGTACCATTTGAGAAAACTGTTTTGAGCCATATCGTTGCTGCTGCCTTGGTTGTGGGAACTGAGCCACAGTCAAACATGTCAAGCCCATGCGCTGATCAGTCAAACATGTACGGCTCCGATCAACAGGAATCCAATCGCAGCAGAAGACCGGTTAGCCACGGCTGTCCTCAAAGAAAGGCAGGCTCAAATCAACATCAGTCCTTCGCTAAGATGCCTAACGGACATGCTCAGACGGTATACAAGGGAAGAATTAGCCTTGGCGACGACACCGTCAACTTCATTCGGATAAGCCCGAACGTTGAGGCAAAGGTATCCAGTGGCAGTAGGGTGCATGCCCAGCTTGCGTTTGTGGATAACAGTGACACAGCTGTGCCGGTGCCGCCCAACATCTCCTGCGTCTTCCAAAGCGACCAGTCCCCTGCCGCCCGACTGGGCGACATCTTTCTGATTTCATGGGATGAAAATTATCTGGTACGGGCCAACGGCGTGGAGCTGTTCAGTCTGGAGAGCCAGAAGCAGCTGGCCATTTGCGGTGACGCCGCTCTCGAGACCCGCGCCGTTCAGGTTTAGACGCAGAGTAATGGCGAAGGTGATTGTGTCTATGCGTAGCAGCTGTAGAGGTACCGCCAAGCCGGGCTGAAAGCCTGCACCCGTTCCTGGCTTGCGGGGTCGTGTACTGAGGGCCTACCTGCTGCTAGTGCTGCCGTGTGCCTACGTGTGCACTGTGTGCGGGGCACCGCCCTACACGCAGATTGGAATTCGGGCAGGGTATCTGCGGGTTGGCGTTCCTGGCTGTCTTGCTTGTCGTTCGTTGGTTAGGACCAACCCGGACAGCCATCACTCTTGCGTCGACAGCGCCGACAGGTGGTCATGCATGCCGTGCAACCCGTGTGGACGTCGTCTCGGCTGCCGTGCTTGCGTGCTGCTCTTGACCTGGGATGCCAACGGCTGTACCAGTCCTGTGAAGGCGACCGTGTTGAGCGTGCTGCTGCTGCCTGTTGCTGCTGGCCTGCTGCATGCGTCATGGTTTACAGCAAAGGCAGGGCATAGCTGACGTGACGTTTGAACGTGTCTGAAGTCGTTGGCTGTGTGGAACTCGGCACTCGGCTGGACTCGGTGCCTGTAACACACTGTTTCCTTGCCTCTGGCCTAGGGGTACTTGTGGCGGTCTTATCTGTTACCCGCCTGATGTTGACACCGCACCTGCCTCGCCTGCTGTCTAGTCCTCATCGGTTGCGCGTCTGCCCATGCCAGTTCTGTCTAGTGCGGGGTTGTAGCGCCGGGCGGCCGTACTGGATTGGTACCTCTCCTGTGATCTTGTTTATTTGGTGCGTTGGGGGAGTCCTTCCACGCACGGGGAAAGGCTCCCCTGGGGGAGGGGATCCTTCTGCCCCTGAGGTATTAGGTACCCGCATGCATTGCTGATGCGGCTGGCCCCCTTGTTACTCTTGCACATTACCGAAGGGGCTTCATGTCACAGGATGTCACAGGGTGTGGTCAGAGCAGGCCAAGGGGCAGGCCGAAGGGCAGGCCTGGCGAAGTGCACACATGCTACAGCAAGCTGAATTTATGGTGCAGTGTTCTGGGTGGTATGAGTTATGCTCAGGCGCAGATCCATCATGACGGAGATAGGGAGTCAGTGTGAACCGGCCTCTACTGGGGGTGGTCGGCCGGCGTGCTGTTCCACCAACACGCTGTGAGGGCCCCTGGTGAGGGCCTGGTCAGGGCTGTCGACGGATGCGTTCCATGTGCATTAGCTGCGCAATTGCGACGGGACGGCGACCATCTCGGGAACGAAAAGAAGCAGTAATCCATTAATCAACCTACTCAGACCTACTGTACCGGTCCGACTTGTGCATGCGTGGACGAAAGCCACGTGTGCTGACCCCGACAGCGCGTGCGCAGCAGTGCGCAGCGGCCCTCAAGGTGACCCCTGGGACAGCTCCGCGCAAAGAACCACAAAGCTGCATCAAATCCTAAATAGTATGTATGGTATGGATATAATTGTGATTTCTCTCGAGCTTGACACGCTACAGGCGTTCCGCGACTGCGCGAATAGTCATCCGCGAATAGTTCTTTCTGCGTACCGCAGAACCCAACCGATTATCCCTCGCTTCAGAACACCAACTATCGAAGGATATTAGGATCGCATCCAATCTCGTAGGCCGCAGTACCAAATTGCAAATGGCGTCGCTGCAGTCCTGCCTGAAACGCACGCCCGGCTCGCGCGTGGCTCCTCGCCGCAGCCGTAGCGCCTGCACCACCTCTGCAAAGTTGACACTTTACGATGCGCCGCTCTCGAACTTCAGCGCTCGCGTCCGCTACGTCATCCGTCGGAAGGGTCTGGAGGGCGAGGTTGACATTGTCAGCCCTCAGGCGCTCGGCGGCCTCAAGAGCCCCGAGTACCTGAGGATCAACCCCCAGGGCAAGATGCCTGTGCTGGTGCTGGACGACGGCCACACGTCGCTGCCGGAAAGCGAGGTGCGTGGGGCTGTGTGTGAGTGTGTGTGCGGCTGCAGCAGCAGGACACGTACAGTTGGCTGGACAGCAGCCCGTGCTTTTGACACCACCAGCATATCGAATGACTCCCACGTTTACTTTTTATCGCTTATACTTTACTGAAACAGCAACGGCGCAAAGGGTCGTGCACGGGTTTCGCACGCAATGCATGAAGGGCTCAGTGGCGGCTGGGCAGCACCAGTCTCGACCACGTGGCGCCCACCGAGGCCCTTTCCACGCGGCCAGCGATCAGAGTCCTACCAAAACACGAACTGCGTACCTCCCGGCATATTGTACGTTGGTAAACTTCGTCCACTGCAGCTGAGATGCGCCGCACAGCAGGCGCAAAGCGCACCTCGACCCCATCCCATCCACATGCGGTGTCGGTCTCGTGCTCGTGCGGCCATGCGTTCGGGGCTCTCCTGCATCCCGGTACACACCCTGCCTCACGGGTACGGTACCCTGTGTGCTCCTGGTGCAGGTTATTGTGCAGTACCTGATGGACCGTTTCGCCGACCGGGGGCCCTCCCTGCGCCCCTCCACGCCGGAGCTGCGCGCCAAGGTGAGGGGGGCCGCCACTTCGCTAGGGGGCTGTGAATTGGTTGATTGCAGGGTGCTTGCGGGCGGTCCGGAGGGGCACGGGGCGTCGGCACGGCCAAGGGTCGGCCCTGGCAGGCGTCCAAAGTTGCGGGTTGGGGATGAGGTGGTCTGGCCCGAGGGGTAGCAGGTCCTCACGCAGGGCTGCACGTTCAGGTGTGGGGGTCTGGCGGGCTTGGGGGTTACAGCAGGGCAAGGCGTAATTTGCGACCAAGCTCTGTGACCTGCATAGCAGGTTGTCCGGGGGTGGGGGTGCGGGGGTCATCAGCGGGCGTGGTGCCTGACTGGCAAGGCGTACGGCAGCTGCCCATTCAAGGCCCTGCGGCCGGCGCATGAGCATGGACCTGGGGCCGGCGGGGTCCTGGTGCACGGCCTGCGCAACACGCCGCATCCGCACCTGTGCGTGCAGCAGCAGCAGCAACAGCAACAGCAGCAGCAGGAGGAGGCGCAGGGCGCAGCGGCATGGTCCTGCGGGTCCCCTGGTGGAGACCGCAACGGCGGCGCCAATGCTGTGTGTGCACCTGAACTGCTTGTGTCACAGCGACCTACCATCTACCACCTACCAACCTGTGCCCGGGGGCGGTCCGACGTGGCTTGCTGCGTTCTGACAGCATACGCCCCTTTCCATGGCTGAGGGCGCTGGATTTTGCAGTAAGGCACATAGTAAGGCCCTCCACCACAGAGGAAGGCTATGCATAGGGAGGGCTGCCCACTAACGCTCCGCCCTGCGACCGGCACACGGCGCCTCGTGCGCCTCCTGCCGTACAGTCAGTGCATGTACATAACGACTTTTGGGCTCCTCGCGCTGTATGTGCCCTCATGTGACTATCCACCCCACCCCAGGCCGCGTTGGCCACTCGCGTCCACGATGTGTACCTGGGCCCCATCCAGGCCTGCATGTACAGGTGGGCTGGGCATGTGTGCTGGTGGCATGCGTGCTGGTGGCATGCAGGGCCCCTCCTGCCCGCGGGTTGGTGGCACCACAGTACATGCAGTCAACGTTGACGCGCCTGTGCGGGCGTCAGTGAAGGGTACCTTCCACCGGCCACCGCGCCCCAGCCGCGCGTGCCCCCGGCCACCACGCCCCAGCCGCGCGTGCTGTGCGCGTTCAAGGCCTCGCGGCGCGTAAGCATTGCAACTGAGGCAATTCATACTGTACAAAGGCACGGTTTCCATATAGGCTGGCCCAAATAATGTAGCCCGTGTGTACAGCGTTAAGGCTGGCTGCCGGCACCTGCCCCCGCCCTCCGTGCACCCGCAGGGCCATGGACCCCGAGACGCGGTCCAGGCAGCTGGGCGAGATCGCCTTCCAACTCAACGTGCTGGAGGATATCGTGCAGGTGAGGGGACGGGGTAGCCGTACAGCGTAAACCAGTAGAGAGTAAGTGTATTGGTGTTACTCTGTGAGGTTTCGGGTGCCTGCGTCGCACTTGCATACCGTACTACACTCGTACACTGGGTGCTGCTCTGGCCGTTCCCCACCCCTCGCCCGCAACCGAAGTACCCCATGCCGTGTCCCCCATACCGTGCCCCTCGCTGGACCCCTACGCTGAAGCGCAGCAACTGCCGTCTGGGGTTGTATCCTTGTCCCGTCGCCTCGGACCCGCGCTGCACCCACCGCACCCCAGCCATCCTGCCCCGCCGTGCTACGGTACGCTGACGATAGTATATGCAACCCAAACTGCCGTGGGCCCCATGCCATGCCATGCCCCCTCCCCCTACTCCCACAGGGCCCCTACGTGGCCGGCTCCGAGCTGTCCACCGCCGACGCCGCCCTGTTCCCCACCTTCGTGTTCTACGAGCTGATGCTGCCATCCATCTTCGGATGGCAGGACGTGTTCGCCGGCCGCCCCAAGCTGCGCGCCTGGTGGGAGAACATGAAGCAGGACCCTATTGCAGCCAAGGTGCGTGGTGCTCCAGTGCGGGACGTGCCCCTGGGGCGTCAGGCTTGTGCGTACGGTGCGTGCGGCATGACTGGCTGCTGCAGTTGCCATGGCGTCGCGGTGTGGATGCCGTGGACACGCGAAGGGCGCCCCCTTGGTGCCCTGGTTCGTGCCTGGGGCACGTGTCAGGGCTGTACGTGGCACGGACAGATGGTACATGCACGTGTTGCCTGCATGCCTGCCCGGTTGTGTATATACCCGCCCCACCTCACCCTGACGCCTCACACAGCTCCTCGCGTTTCATGCATGCCCACTCAATCCCACCCTCAGGTGATGGAGGAGGTGCGCGGGGGGCTGCAGGGCTGGGTGGACAAGGACCGCTGGACGGAGCTGGGCATCCGGCAGCAGGTGGCGGACAGCAAGTACAAGTGGGCGTACTGAGGACAGCTTGCCATGGGACGAGACGAGCTGTGACTGAGCCATCCTGGCATCGCGCATTTGTTGGGTACATGCAACCGAGCGGGCGCGGGGCTTTGAGAGTGCGTGAGCGTACGGTATGTACTGGTGTTGGGAGGCCAGCGGAGTGGGAGGCGACACGTTTCTGCGGGGTCTACGGTGGGCTCTACTGGTGCATGCAGTGCGTGGATCGATACCGCGAGGCTCGATGAGCGCACATGTGGGCACACTGAGTGCCACAGAGTTCCGACGCAGTGCACGATTGCACGGGTGTGGTGAGCGGTTACGGCACGGTAGCTGGCGGCACCTACAGTACGTGCTATGGATGCAACACTGGCTGAGGGCTGGAACGGAGCCGAGAGGAGCAAGAGGCAATGCTGGGCAATTGCTGACATGGATAGCGGCCGTGTAGCGTAGTCAGTAAAGCATGAGCTCAGGTGGCGGAACCAGAGGTTGAAGTTTTCGCGGTTGCTCGGTGGGTTTTGTCCCCGCCACCTTGCGGCTGCCATTCCTTTGGTTGATAGGTCCTAGCGTCAACTGTGCCATCTGCCATGGCTTTACATGTAAGCGCGACAGGTGTCCTGCTGCCATGGTAATACTGGTATTCATGAGGGTCAACAGGATGTACATCTTGCGGCGCTGTGCAAAGACCCTGCTGGCCGTGGTGGGATGGCCTGCTGTGCTCAAGGTAGTGCGGCTTGCACCTTCGTGCACAGTGCACAGCAAGCTCTCAGCCTTGGTTGCAGGGTACCGGCAGCGCGGCAGGTTGCTCGCAAGCCGTCCCTCGTACCACACATGCGCATCACGAGCAAGGAAGGCGATGCACAGGCGTCGAGGCATCCCTGCGTAGCTATGCCAACCCCTAGAGCAAGGCGCTAACAAACATTGCCAGAGTTGTACACAAAGCTCTACAGCGTCTCCTTTTGTGCATGTATGTACGGCCACTTTAAGCCCGTGTTCCCTTGCCTGGTCATCGGATCTACATTGTACGCGCAGTGCAGCACATACGATATAAGTCTGCTTATTGCAGCAACTTATGGCAATTGCGTTCTTATGTGTCAGCATGTTGATGCGCGTATCAGGCGTTGAGCAGAGCCATGTGCCACGGTGCCCCAGGCGCATGGGGCATGGCCACATGCAAGCTAGCTCATGCTGCAGTCCAGCCAAACACCATGTCGTCTGCCCAACCCACCGCACCCCACAACACGTGTCGCACCACTTGCACAACGCACCACAACTGCTGGAGGCCCAAATTGCATCCAAGCAACACACTGCTGAAACCCGTGCCCTGGAGATGCCAAGCAACGTTATACGCGCCCCTAACGCCAGCCTGGCACGGCGAGATACTTCCCCTCAGCAATTGCAGCGACCCATGCACGAGCCGGAGGCTCAAGGGCCGACACCGTCAACCCTCAGTCGACGCTCTCCACGCTCCCATCCTCATCACCACCACCGCCATCCGCCAGCTTCATGGCCCCCAGGTGCGACCACCCTTCCTCCGACGGCACCACCAGCCCCACCAAGCACCCCACCCGCTCGTGCGCCTCCCTCAACACCCCCTCCACCTCCTCCACACCGCCCCACTCCCGCTCCATCACAGCCCAGAAGCAGCTGCTCCCGCTGCCCACCCACGACCCCCCGTCCACCTCCAGCGGCCCTCCCTTGCCCAGCAACCACCGCAGACTCGGCAGCACCGCGCGTCCGCCTCTGCCTGCGCCCCCGCCACCCTGCCCCTCCTGGCCACCCCTGAACGCAGCGTGCACCTCTTCCGGGAAGACGGCCGCCGCCGCGTCAAGGCACGCGGCAATGGGCCCCGGGTCCACCACGTCCCGCAGCTGCTCCACCCCGGGCCCCGCCCCACAACCCACACGCGGGTACGCCACCAGCAGCTGCACCAACCCACACAGCGTGCCCACCACATCAAGCTCCTGCAGCAGCTGCCGCCGCCACGACTCCCTCACCCCCACAACGCAACACCACACCTCTTCCTGGCCGTCTTCCACAGCTGCCTCCGCTGCTAGTAATACACCCCCGGCTGCCCCCCCGTTCGCGCCCTCTGCAGCCTCTTGCTCCTGTTCCCCTTCCACGTCCTGCCCAGCCTCCTCTTCCTCTCCGTCCCCCTCCTTGCGCCCGGTGTCTACGGCAGCTACCTGCAGTAGCAGCAGCAGCCACTGCACCACCCAGCCGGCTGTGGCCTGCACAACGTGCAGCCATGGGTTCCCCTTCTGGGTCTGCGCGAGCCTGGCGGCACGGGTGCAGGGGAAGTCCAGCAGGCGCTTGCAGGTGTGCGGCAGCAGGTACGACGCCGTGTACGACACCACCAGGCCTAGCTGCGGCAGGGGCGGGAGGGTGGTGCCGGGACCGGACCAGCAGGGAGGTGCGTCACCCGGGTCGGCACTGGCGCTCGCGGTGGAGGTGGGGGAGCGGGCTGGGGAGGAAGGGGAGGCGGGCCCCTGGCTGCCGGGCGAGCCGGGGGTGTCGCTGGCCGGCGGCGGCGGCGGTGCCTGTGTGTTAGCGCACTGCAGCTGCGCCAGGCGCACGAGGCAGCACACCACGTGGGGGTCCAGCAGCGGCGCCGCAACGGCCACCCACATCGCGAGCCTCAGCGGCGGGTCTGGATGGGGCGCAGAGGGGTCGAGGGAGGGCGCCTGCATGCGAACGCCCGCGGAGTGCAGCAGGTCCACAAGCTGCTCCAGGGGTCCGAACATGGCCGTCTCCGTCCAGGCGCCCTGCTGGCGCTGCATGTCGCCTAGCAGCAGTGCGGGGCCCGGCACCCCGCTCTCCTTTTCGATGCTGTCCTTCACGGTGTCCCAGAAGCGGGCATTGATTGCGGCAATGACGTCCGGCTGGGGGCAGGTCGGGAGCGAGTCCGGCAGCGGGGCTGGTGCGATGGGCGGGGGGAAGCGGGGAAGGGGGATCAAGGACTTAGAGTGTGTGGCATTGTTCATGGAGGCTGCGTTTTACGGCAGTGCGGCGAAGTCGAGCGGCTTGCGAGGCCGTTTCCTGTGTGCGACGTTTTGAGTGCCGGGATGCATGGACAGCTGCGTGTGGGGTGGACAATAGCAGAGAAGGGGACAGCGAAGACACCACTGGCGGGCGTGTGCTGCCAGATCACGCGCTTCACGGCCAACACCACCAGTGCCATCCAACTTCTGTCCAGTACCGTCCCACTTCCTGCGGCCCTTGCCCTTCTGGCCCCGCTGCTCAGTCCGCCATCGCGCCCCATTGCGTCCCACATAGCCCCCGTCTTCGCCGATGCAGTTCTAATTGCTTCTCACCTGTGCACCGGTTGCCAATGTGTGCTGTGACGACCTGGTCCATGACCAACGAGCCCAGGTTGTGCGTGTCCATGCCCAGCTGCTGCTGCGCCGCCATGACCTCCACAACCGCCTGCCACCACGCCTCCAGCCGCCGTACAGCCGCCGCCGGCGGCGGCCGCCGGGGGCAGACCCGCTCCCGCGCGAGCGCTAGGCGCCAGCAGCTCAGCGCGCCTCCCGCCAGCACTTCAGCATTCTGCGTGTCGCAGATCTCGTACCGTGCAGCGTCGGAGCCACGAAGCTTCGACGCACACGCTGCCACCAGGCGGCGGCACAGCGCCGCCGTCGCCATGCGGTTCAGCGGCGGCAGCTGCTCCGCCGCCGCCTCCACCTCCAGCGCTGCCAGGGTGCGGCGCAGCCCTGCCAGGCGCCCCGCCTCCGCCTCTGCCGCCGCCGCCCCTTCCGCTGCCGCCGCGGCGGATGAGGGCGGCCCCGCCTCCGCCGCCTCCGCCGCCTCCGCCGCCGCCTCTGCCTCCGCCAGCTGGCGGCGGAGGACAGCCGCTGCCGCCGCAGCGCTCCTGTCGTCATGTCCACGGCCCATGCCGCCGCCCGTACCCCGCCCAGCATCCCCCGCCGGCAGCCACCAAGCGTCCCGCTCCGCGCTGCCGTCCCACAGCCCACGGGCGTGCGCCCACGCGCCCACCGCCACCACCGCGAGCGATGTAAGTACCCGCTGTGGCGCTCTGCCGCCCAGCACGTGCCCAGACGCCTGAGTCATGATGGGCACCATGGACAGCCCATCCAGCGGGCCCAGCCCGTCCGTTGGCCCCTCTCGCAGCCCATACATGGGGCCTCCATCCAGGTAGGCGCACATGCGTGTCACGTGCGCTGCCAGCAGGCACTGCATGGAGGAGGGGAGCAGCGGTCCGACGGCACGAGCCGGCAGCTGGCGGCTGCCGCTGCTGCTGCTGGTGCAGCTACTGCCGCCGCTACTGCTGCCGCTGCTGCTGCCTCCGCTGCTGCTGCCTCCGCTGTTGCAGCTGGCGCTGCCGCAGTGACTGCTGTTGGCGGTTGCGGGCAGGGTGCTGCTGTAGCCGCTGCGGCTGTCCGTTGGCTCCTCATCGCTGCTGCCTTGTATGCCTTCGCACAGCGGTGGGCAGGAGGCTGGGGGAGGTGGGGCCCGTCCAGCCACAGTACCGAGCCACATGCCTCGCGACGCAGGAGACCCTATCAATCTGCCGAGCGAAGTGGTGAGGGGGTTCAAAAGGGCGTTCCGGTTGATATGCCGCCCTGCTGAACTGCCACAGTTGTGCGCCACTGGCAGCAGCCTCAGCGCCACCCGGCAGCAGCTGTCCAGCAGCCCCTGCTGCAGACACTGGCGTGCTAGCAGGGCACTGCCAGGCGCAGTGGCCGCAATGCCGCCCATGATGCTGTCGCTGCAGCTACCGCTGTGCAAGGGCGTGGTCAGCGGGTCAGGGTTGCATGGTTCCGTTGCCCCACTGCCCTTACCCACAGCGCCCCCGATGTTGCCCATGAGCGCCTGAGACTCATGCAGCAGCTCGACGGCGGACTTGACTACAGAGACCAGGCTGGGAAGCTTCCCGTCAGGGCCCTGCTGCTGCTGCTGTTGCCGCTGCAGCTGCTGTGACCGATCGGTACCCTCGCAGGCGCCCGTTTGGAGAAGTGCGTGGGCTCCCAGGGACACCGCGGCCTCGGCGAGGAGCGCATTGTAGACCAGCAGGGCGTCGCCCCGTAAGCAGGTTATCAGCGGGTCTGGGGGGAGGTCTTTGACGTCTGTGCAGTACAGCCCGAAGCAGTCACCGATCGCGCGGCGCAGCGCTGCGAAGTGAGGAAGCGAAGGGTCGCCGGGAGGTGCCGATGCGCAACGCCGAAGCGCCAGGGCGAAGAGGGCCAGCTTTTTGTGGTAGTGAGATACATCGAGGTGCCATGATGCATTCACTGCGGCCCTTGCTTTGTCAAGGTCACTTAGAAGCCTGGTGCAAGCCTGCAGCTCGCTGGCTTCAAATTCTGGCGCTTCGCCCGCTATCAGCTGCTCATGTACTCTATCTAGTACTGCTAAAAACCATGCAGGGGCGTCATCCAAGCCTTCTCGATTGTTTTTGCGGCTGTTCAACTTCTGCTGTAGGCGCTCAGAAACCGTGTAGCTAGTTTGCGTGTTGCCCATCTTACGCCATATCGAATATCGACATAACAACAGGTTTCATGTCAGTCAATGCCGTCACCTCCCGCTTGTAACGTCATTGGAACGGCATGGCATGGTAACGGCCTTCAACTGACGTCCCCTGGTCAAACCCGGTCAACGCCCCGTACATCTCCCCCTGTCTCCCCCAAACTCCTGCCAGAGGTAGTCCCGCAACCCCTTGCACCAGCTCGCCATGCGCCCCGCGACAATGGTGTCGTGCGCGTTTGCAGCAGGCGGAATGGCTTCCGCCTGTTTGGTTGCGGGGAACTTCACGCTGGCGCTGCCTGCCGCACGGGAGCAGGGCCGGACCCGGCACCAAAAGGTCTTCCTCGTATCGATGCCTCAGGCAGTGCCCCAGGTTATGCATGAAGCGGGCGTTGATGGCGACGGCGACGTCGGGCTGGGGGCAGGTCGGGCGCGCGTCCGGCAGCGGGGCTGGTGGTAGCCTGGTAGGGGTCGCGGGGAGCGTGGAGAAAGGAGAGGGGAAGGGGGCAGCAACAAAGGTGTGTTGCAGTAGTTTCAACACCAGTGGCGTGTCATCGAGAGTACGGCGAAATGGAACGCATGCACACCACGCCTTGATTTTGAAGGCCGGGGTGCACACTGCACAGTAAGGCGTGCAGACAGCTGGCATGTAGCGGATAGGGTGCGGGGCACCATGCATGCTACCCAGGACGAGCGAAGCCTGCGCAGGGGGACAGTGTAGGTACCGGTAATGGTGGGCGGGCCCTTATTGCTGCAACCACGTCAGTATCGCACCGTAGGTCCCGTGGCTGCGGGTTCGGGGTGTGTCTTCAGTCATGCGAGGGCAGGGCTGTGGGGCTAGGGCAGGGGCTAGGTTCATGCGCTCGCAGGCTTTTGCTGTACGGCAGGGCGCCGTGCAGGTAGGCGCTAGGGTCATCTCGCACTTCCTAAACCGAGAATTCCTTAGCACATTTAGCTTCCGTCAGCGCCGATTATATGCGGGGTCAAGCAATGGGGAACAGATGCTCCTGCCGAAGTCCTTCATAACCTCTTTTGTTGATGCGAACGGCCACATTGCCCACTGCCGGTCCTGAACTAGACCTGCGACATTGAGTATGTGTCGGCTTGCGTATGGCAGTCGTGGTGGATTCCGCAGTCCTGCGAGGGCCGAGGTTCGCTGCATGGCCACTGGCGCAGCCGCGCCGGGCATCGTCTACGTCTACCATGGGGAAGGAGCAGGCTATCGTAGTGCCAAAACAGCCAGGAGCTCGGTACAGCAGTATCTAGCTCCAGGAAACGAGGTAGGTTTGGCGACCTCCCTGGCCATCTGACAACCCCTTCCAACGCTGGGCGTTGCCAACACTGGGGAAAGCACGGCGAGCGTTCACGACTACAATTCATATACACGTACCATTACTACTTGCTTGTAGGCGCGTTACCTCAGCACAGCTGAGCTGCTGGAGGGTCACTGGCGCGACACGTGCCTGTTGCTGGTCATGCCCGGGGGCGCGGACCTGCCCTACTGCAAGCACCTCAATGGCCGTGGCAACCAGCTGATTAAAGGTACGAGAGTGCATCTGACATTCACGTCTATTAGGTAGTCACTTTTACTGACGGGGCCTGGAGGCACCGGCTCACGGCCAGTGAACAAACCAAATGCTTCAACCGTTCCTTGCACCCGTTGGCTGCCTATTTCTTACCTTTTTTGCTACCGTGTTCCACCAGACTGCCTGCCTGTTGCCTACGGCGCTGCCATGTCCCACCAGACTATGTGCGCTCAGGAGGAGCGTACCTGGGGATCTGCGCAGGTGAGTTGTGCCCTACTTATACGGTTGCTGGCGGCGACTTGTCGCCTCCTCACCCTGCGCCGTCCGTGCCCCCATCGGCCACGTACACCACATGTAAGAGTTGGATGTGCCGCAAAGCAGGCAACGCCAAGCTTGGGGCGCCGCTCTTGAATTGAGCCAGAGCGACACCTGGCGTGCATTGCAATCGAGGTGTCGTGCTCAACCCTGTCAGACGGCTACCGTAGACGGCTCTCCCGCTACTTCCAGTACATGCTGACGTAGTGAAGCCCGTTCCCTCTGCGTGGCGCTGCAGGGGCTTACTACGCGTGCTCCCGGGTAGAGTTTGAGCCTGGGAGTCCGCTCGAGGTGGGCCGAGGGTTCCAGTAGGGGAGGGTAGCTGAATGGCCGACATCCTTGCGTGCCGCACCACGGCGCTGGCGCAAACTTTGTGGGACTCTCATGCCCAGGGCTACGGGCTAGCTCACTCGTCGCGTGCCGGGTGGTCCAGCCGATGCGGTGGACATGAGACAACAACCCTTGCATTGACTACCTACTTTTTGGCACTTTGCAAGGACCCAGGTTCTCTTGGCATATCGGTGCTTTGTAACGCCTCCCTGGCCAGGTGGTGGGTGACCGTGAGCTGGGCTTCTTCCCAGGGACGGCCCGAGGAGCTGCGTACCCAGGTGCGAGACATCCCGCCAGCTGCCCACTGCCAGAGAACCGGTATGGACGGCAGGGGCCAGGTCCAGCGCAGCACGTCCTGCTGCACGTGCTCCTACATGTCTTGCGCCCGTTAGCTGGAGAGGAGCTGCTGCGTCCCCCTACACACCTCGGTTTTGTGCGTGACGGACATGCAGTGCATCGGACAGTGCACTACACTGGATCACACGCCCGGGATGCAGAGCTTTGCACGAAGGACTGGCACCAACTGGTGCACGTAGCCTCCGGCGTCATGGACAGCAGGTGTCGCAGAGAACTCGCTGTCGTGAACTGCGGGTGCCTTGCCTTCCACAGGGTTCGACTACCTGTCGGAGCGCGGTGCTACGGCTGCGCCTCTGGCGTTCAAGGCCCCGCTCCAGGCTATGGCGGAGGCCCTCACTGCAGGAGCAACGGCATCAGCGCCGGACCCAGTTGGCAGGAGCGTGGGCGTTGAGCTGCCTGCGGGCCGTGCAGCTGAGAGGGCAGCAGCGGGCGCGTCGCATGGGGCAACGTGCACAGCCCCGGGAACACCGGTGCCAGCACCAGCGGCGTGGGCTGCTGCTGCTGCTGCTGCTGCTGCCGCCGCCTCCACAGCCTGCATAGAGGCGGCCAACGCACCAGCACCACGTCTGCAGCTGGCGCACCTCACATTACCTGCCACCCACAGCGACCGCAGCAGCAGCGGCGGCAGCGATGCAGATGACGACCAGGTGGAGGCAGACACACACCCGCAGCGGGACAACAGCACCGCGAGCAGCGCGGAGCCTCACGGGCCTCCTGATGCTGCGCGCGGTTGGTCCTTCGGCCGTGACTACTCCAACGGAGGGCCCGTCTTCACGCTGCCCCAGCCGGCCAGCCAGGGGGCTGCATTACCAGCAACCACTGCTGAACACCAGCAGTACCAACCGTCAGCTGGGCAAGCTGATCCCGGGCAACCCCGATCAGCAACCAACGGCACCCACCAACACGGAGCGCAGCATGGCCAGCCGCAGGAAGAGGACCAGGCCCAGGCCCCAGCAGCAGAGGCGACGGGGACGCGTGGGAGTAGCGGTAGTGGCGGTGGTGGGTGCAGGTTTGACACGGCGGCGGCTGCAGAGGCGGCCCGGCAGGTGGAGGCGGCAGCGGCAGAGGCGGCAGCGGCAGGAGGACCGGCGTCGGGATCGGGGTTGGGGCCCGGGCAGGGGCCGGTGGAGGTGCTGGCCGTGTACCCACAGCTGGACAACGCGGCGGCAGCGCTAAGGTGCGTCGTTGTTGGCAGTACGGTAATTGCTTGGCATGTATGCCTGAATGGTCTGGGGTAAGCTTGTGGAAAGGCCTCCAGCACGGACTGGTTGCGGCGCGCCAGGCAGCAGCAGTGTACGGCAACTGCGCCTGTCATCCCACGCACGCACACGGCTTGAGTGGCGGGCGGTGCACAGCGTCGAGTGATGGGCTAATGGCCAGGCGGTCGGTGGCGCGGAGTACCGCAGCCGCATACCACATCGTGTTGCCCTTGCCGTATGATGCACCTGCTTAGGTGCCGTGTGGGCGAGGGCGTGGCAACGTCCGACCCTGTACGGCTGTCCGCATTCCTAAGCAAGCAAGCAACTTGCTGCCCCTCCCTGGCCGCTGTGCAGGTGCCGTGTGGGCGAGGGCGTGGCAGTGCTGTGTGGGACCCACCCCGAGCTGCCGCACGACTGCGTGGAGGCGGCGCTGGAGCTAATACACAGCAGGGAGGAGCAGCAGCACATGAAGAGGCTCGCCGGGGAGCTTCGGGTGTGGGGGCGGCAGCGACAAGCGTTCTGGCTGGCGCTGCTGCTGGCCTGCTGCAGAGAGTACCCGGGGGCCGAGGGGGTTGTGCATGCGGGAGCTAGCGGGTAGGATCTGGGGGCTCCGTGAAAGCTGGCCTGTGCTGGCTACGGTGCGGCTAACTAATTTGCATGTGGTTGTAGTTTGTGCAAGTGCGTCGTGGTGTTGCATGTTGGCTTGGCACACTGATTGATGTGTGAGAGTACCCTTTGGCATATGCGGGCGGGAGCCATGCTGGTACAACCACGCAGCGGGGTCTTGGCCCAGGAAGCCTCCGGCTGCTGCAACCTGTAAAGTTTACCGCCCGTTGCTACCCACGGGCCTCCTTGCAAGCTCTGGGGTGCTGCGTGAGGGTGCTGTGAGCTGAATCTAGCCATGCGTTGTGGCTATTGCACTACTCCACGGTACACGGTTCCACTTGGGCCCCTCCCCCAGGGAGTGCGCCAGAGCTGGCCAGGGTGGGCAGGTATGCAGCTACTTCCGCTCCTTCCATTGGCATTGTGATGCAGCTCGTTTGCAGCTCATTTGCAGCAGGGCGTCGCTTGTTCGGCGACTGCTGCAAGGCAACCAGGTGCAGCCAAGGACAAGGCAGGTGGTGGCGCGGGGAGACCTCCGGCGCCGTAAGCGGGCCTTGAATTCGCATGTCGGAGCATGTTCAAATGCTTTGAAGGTTGATAGTCCAAAGCGCCCCTTGCTTGGCAGGTTGGCACTAAAGCAAGGAAGAACTCAGATTGCAAACTGCCGTGGACGTGCAGTGTATGGCACGCGCGCGGCGACGATTGTTCCCGAGGAGTGACAGCCTGACATGATAAATTGACACATCACCAATTGGCTGCTGCAGCCTTTGTGGGTTTCTTGTAATCCTGGTCAACTCCAACGTCGCTCAGTCCAGCCTTCCGACAGCCTTGGACCCCCTTGGCCTGAAGGCTCTCTGAACTCATCACACCTGCAGCATAATTACGCCAATCAGAGTCATCTAAAGCAACAGTAAACGAATGGAGTTCGCTGACAAGTATTGGGAACCCGTCACAGAGGCACTAAAAACTCTAGCGGCCGGCAAGCAGGGCGATGGTGTTACCATGAGGCAGTTAAAGGAGCAAGTTAGAAAGCAGGCAGGTGACGTTGCGACGTGGGTCAGGCTTTGAAGTTCCAAAGACCATTTCCCACAGCCTCGAGTAGAGCGACGCGGTGCAAGCTTTACACCTGGCTGACTGCACCTTGCTGAGTGTATAATATTTGCGACATGCCTAGAGTAAGGAAGACCTCCCCAGCACGAGCCGGCGGGTGGTCGCGTCGGCCCCTCACCGCAAAAAAATATTTCCCCCCGCTTCCCATGTTGCAATGCCCGCAAGGCATCCCTCATTGCGCTTGTGGGAGAGCAGTGCATTTTTCTGGGCAGAGTTGGCATTGGGTGGCACTCCGCAGCTCAGAAAAGCCGGGGGGCCCACCCACTCCTGTTGACGACGCCTGGCACTCCTTCGTGCACAAACCTGCTCCCCAGATGGGACCCAACTTCGTGGAAAGCCAGGTGGTCGTTGCGCTTAAGTGCCTCATCACCAAGGGCGACGTCGACCGCCTAGAGGAGCGCTTCAGGTTGGCCAGGTGGAAGGCCTCCAAGAAGCCTCAGCTCGCGAACGTCACCTCATCCGGCTCAAAGAAAGCCCCGGCCAAGAAGTCCGGCGCAGGCGGTGGCCCCAGCGCCAGCGGTGCGGGGCCCTCACAGCCCGCCGTTCAACCCGCCCCTGCACCACAGCCCAACGCAAGTAACCTCGGCTCCACGGCTAGCCCACCCGGCACCAACACTCGGTCAAAAGGCAAGACGCCCGCGCGCACGGCTGCTGCCAGCACGGGTACCAACCCGCGCGGGCAGGAGAAGAGGAAGGCGGGTGAGGCGGCTCCGGGGACTGGTGGTGCAGGGGCTGCTGCAGCAGACGGGCCGAGGTCACAGCCGCGGCCACGGCGCTCATCTGCAGCTGCTGCTGAGGACGTGCCAGTAGCCTTCCCCAAGTCTGCATCCAAGTCGGCAGCGTCCAAGGGGAAGACGGACGTGACGGGCAGGACGCGGTCAGCCAAGGCGGCACCTGTGAGTGGCGGCAAGGAGGCGGCGGCCGGGCAGACGCGGTCCAAGGCCAAGGGGGCGGCCAAGGAGCCGGTGCGCACCGTCAAGTCAGGGCGGGTGGCCAAGGTGACCAAGGCCGCTCAGGCGGGCCGCAAGCGGAAGTCGTCTGTGTCCGAGGGTGCGCCGCCACCAGAGGTCATTGGTGAAGAGGTGAGTTCTTGACAGCTGCAAAAGCGTTGGTGTGGCTTCTGTGTTTGCCAGCCAAAACGTGCTCCCTCCACCTGTGCATGCTAACTGTGCTTCAGGAGCAGTGTTCTGGCAGCTGCAGTATCCTGGGTGCAACCCGTAAGCTTGCCTCATCATGCCTGCCTCCCGATCTCCGTCACCCCTAGGAGCACTACACGGTGGAGGCGTTGGTGGACAGCCACGGCTCCAAGTCCACGCGGCAGTACAAGGTGTGATGGGAGGGTCAGACATGCTTGGGACTGGTTGGTTGCTGCACCGGCTGGTGGGAACTTCCAAGACCAACGCAGCACTTCAGGCGCTATGCTTGTGTAGGGCCATGCTACAAAGTAGTTCACGGCTTGTGTTGGCACTGCAATGCCTGGCCCCAGTTCCACCTGCAGGCGCAGTGAGAAGGGTGGTCGTCAGCTGAGGTGGATAGTTGCCTGTACTGTACTGGCCATGCCATTTCAAAGTCGCTTACTGGTCGCAGGTGCGGTGGGAGGGCTACGGTTCTGACGAGGACTGCTGGCTGACGGAGCGGCAGCTCAAGGAGGACCTGGACGCCGCCACCTTCAAGCGCCTGGTGGCGCAGCTGGAGAAGAAGCAGAAGAAGAAGTGAAGCAGCAGGGAGCAGGACGGTGGTCAGTTGCGCTACTGCAGCCGCGGGGTGTTGACCTGAGAAAGGCCATGGGGCAGGTGAAGGGCAGGAATGGTAAGTGGCGAAGAGATCTGCTGCAACGCACGTGGAATATGCGTGGTGGACGGGTCAGGTTGCGGGTGCAGGCACCTGTACAGTTCTTGCCGCCTGATGAAATTGTGGGAGTTGGTGTGTGCTGGGGTGCGCAGATGTGAGTGGGCAAGGGGGGCGGAGGCATGTTGGTTGCACGCATGAGTGTTGACGAGCACAGCCAAGTGCATGCATACGGTACGGCACGCTTGCTCCTCTGTATACCATTATTAGTGTTGGTGTCACAGCTTGCCTCAGTACTGACAGATACAACGTTTGCAAATGGTCGTGTTAAACACCTGGACCATGCGCGACATTGACGTGTTTGGGCAGTGGGCACACTGTGCACTCGCTTTTGCCCCTAAACACCAGCATCTGCGTTTAGTTGCGTGACTGAGACCGTGTGCTACACCGTTGTCTGTGTGTTGCCTCACTGCATGCGTCATGTGGTCACATCTCACACCACATGACATGAATTACAACCCCACCCGCTCTGGTTCAACTGCCGCTGGTCAACTGTTGGCTTGCGCCATCCCCAAGGGGCAGGGGCTCAACGAAGGGCACCAGGTAGAGCACAAGTAAGGGCAGGCGCCTGCCGTGCCTTACGACAGCATGTAGTACGTGCCTGTCTGAGCATTGCAAGAAAGCGGCCTTCCGGCGGCCATGCACTACCGTAAGACACACAGTGTGCACAATGAAAATCCGTACTTTTCGCTACTGAATTGGCTCGCTGCAAGGCGGGCCCACCACCGCCAATGCTTTGCAGCTTTGCGCCAGCATGCACCGGTGGCACAAAGTCACGGCAATGGGTGCCCATGCATAGCAAGCGGTAAACATGTCATACACACGACCTTAAGTCCCATGACGACGTACCGTATGGAAGGCAGGCATAATGCTCGCTGGACCACGGCAAGACATTGCCGTAAGCCAACTGAAACAGCACCGTGCATCTGCACTGCCCCGGCACGTGGCATCTGATCTGGTACCGACATACCGGTACCATACCACTGCGGTGCAGCCTGGTATCATGCAATTACACCATGCATGCATGGCCAGGCATAGGCGAGCTTGGTTGCCAACGCAGGCACACCCATACAGTACATTGCGAACACGTCCTAGACACTTCATCCTGCGTACGAGCACTGTACGCGAAAGTAGCACACAGCCGTTATGAACCTACTTGAGATCAGGTTCGTGACATACCGGTACCAGCTAGAACATCAACACCCACAACACCGCTTGCCAACATGCATGTTTCAAACACGATGTACGGATCCTCGCATCCCTTCACCCACTTCATTCAGTAAACCCTTTGCTCAGCACGGCACCATAGGGCTTTATCCGTCCGCATCAGCGCCCCTGCCACCCGGTCGCCCCCTGGACATCCGCGCCTCCAACCAGGGCAATATGTCCGGGTACTTGCTACAGCGATTAGGGGACCGCTTGAGAAAATCTACCACAGCTACCTCATCCCACGGTGCGCCCTGTTGCACCAGCCACTTGACAACCGGCAGCGGCGCCCATTGTTCGACCGCTGTATCCACAACGTCTTCCGTCCACGACAGCCCCAGGCGACGCAGGCACTCCAGGGTGCCGAGGTTGCCTTGGCGTGCCGCCCTGTCGTAGCCTGAGAACCCCTGTCCAGCCGCTGGGACGCACCCCATGCCCACCAGCCACTCCAGGACTGCGTCACAGCCTCGCTCCGCCGCGCTCGCAAGCAGCCTGGGCCCCAGCGCCCAGCCCAGCTCCTCGTGCAGGTAACGCAGCAGCGGCAAGTTACCCCACTCTGCAGCGGCCCTGGTGCAAGCCGGGTCATCCCCATGCGGGCAGCCCGCCTCCACCAGCGCCCTCACCGCCCACCCCTGCTGCCCCCTGTGTCACGCGGCCAGCAGCGCAAGACCCGCGGCAGCGTGTTCTCAACCCAGGGGCACCTCGCCTCCTGCACCAGCCACTGCACCATGGGCGCGTCCCCTGCCCTTGCTGCAGCCTTGTGCGCGCCCTCGCCCATGGGGCAGCCCGCCTGCAGCAGCCACGTGGCAGTGGGCACGCTCCCCGAGCCCGCCGCCGCGGCGAACGAACGGTGCGACAGCGGCAGGCCATGCTCCCCATGCAGCAGCTGCACCGCCTCCAGCCGCCCTCCCTCCGCGGCGGCGAACAGCGCCGCCTCCCGCAGCGGCGTCCCACGGGTCAGCAGCCACCGCAACGCGTCCACATGGCCGCCAGACGCGGCACGGTGCCACACCGTGTCCAGCTCATCGTACATCCACGGCGCCTCCTCCGTTTGCCCCTGGTGGGGGAGGAGACAGCCCGCCACGTCCGACAGCCAGTCTGCCACGGCCACGTGCCCGTGCTCGAGCGCGGCTGCAAACAGCATGTACGATACCCCGGAGTCCCTGAACGCTTGGAACCCCTCCCCCTCTCCGTGCAGCTGAAGCAGCTGCTCTCGCAGCCACCTCAGCGCCGGCAGGCTGCCGGAGGCAACGGCGCCCGGAATGGCCGCTGTCAGGAGCTGCTGCAGGTAGGGCCTGTGTTGGGCAGCGACTGCTTCACCCAGCCGCTGCTGTGCGGCAGGAGCAGGAGCCCCCGGCTGCTGCTGCGGGGCGGCAGCAGCTCCCCCTGGTGACTGCTGGGGCGCACGAGCAGAGTCTCCCGACTCCTGGCGCGGAACGATAGCGTTCCTTGCCTTCGACAGCAAGCAGGAAAGCTTATCTGGAGCTGCATCCCCCGCCCAGCCGGCCGCAGCGGCTGCCATATTCAGCGAATTCCGCACAAACGCGCCATGTTGACAGCACGAGCTGTAGCCGACCTGCTCCCACACCTGCTGCAGCCCTGCCAGGTCGCTGTGCTTTGCTGCCGCTTCCAGCATTGCTTGTGGGTCCAGCGGGCAGCAGTGCTGCAGAAGCCACCCCAGCAGGTGGGGGTGGCCGGCTCGTATGGCTGCAGCCCCCGCGTCATGCGTACCCACGATATTTTTGATGTAGAAGTCTGAACAGACGGTCTCATGGGGCCTTCGCAAGAGCTCTGGGAAGAGGCATGGCCGAAGCAAGCCCCATGCCAGCTGCAGGTTGAATTCGCTGCCGCTGGCTGCCGCTGCTGTTAACGCCCTGAGCTTGTTCGAAAATTCCGTTGCTTCCAGGCGTGCCGCAGGTGCGGCTGCCATGGGGCCTCACCGAAACAGGCGGGCAGCGGCACGCTGAACTGCACCGTGCATGGCTGCGGCAGGTTGAGCCGCCTGGACGCGCCCTTGCTGACAAGTCCGCCTACAAGGAGTTGCTCCTTATAAGGCAGGAAATTTAGCACTTGGACTTGTAAATCCGGCGGCAATGGTATCTGCGGCGAGCCGCAGCCACTTGAGGACGCCATTGAGTCGCTGGTCAGTGCGCTTCAGGAACTCTGCGCGCCTTCACCTCCCTAACTCCTTCGTTCATTCCCATACGCGAACATGTCCTATAGGGCAGCGGCAGTCCCGCACAGCTCCACTGAGAACTACAGATGGGTTGGCAGGCAGGGTCTTGCGTTTCACGTAAGTGCGCAAAGGATATGTTGACAGCCTGAAAGTGAATCGAATGCAGCTAATTGGTCCATGGAGTAACTTCTCCCCTGAGGTACGGCAGACCTGCAGACCTCCAGCACCAAGCTTGCCATATCAGCTCCCCTGGTGTCCGGGCGTCCGTTGCGCATGCCAACCGGCACAAGCTCTGCCCGCTTACATCGGACTCCCCGCACCATATGGGCACACGTGTGGACCGCACACACGCAAGCAGGCCCCCTGCTGCTCCCTGCACGCCACGGTCGACAACCATGCCATGCCTTGCAGCCTTGGCACACAGCTGGCCGACGTAGCAAGCACAGTCTGGTCCCATGCCCTGGGCCCCCGTTGTTGGAGGTATGAGCAACACTTATACCCCAGAAATAGGTTGGAAGTAATAGGGCCCCGGGGGCCCGGCGCTTTTCCTAACTCAACGCCCGTGGTATGCCCTGTCTGGGTCCCCATCCGCAGGGACACAAGCGGGCACGGCTGAACACGTGAGTGTTGACAGGTCTTGCAGGACACACGTAAAAGTTGCAATTTGCGAAGGTACGATCCAGGTACCCTGTACGTGTTGCCAGCATAGCCTGCCTGCCGACGTGAGGCAAGGTTACCATGGCAGGCAAGAGCCTCTTGCTGTGCTGGGATACAGAAAGGGCAGCAGCCCACACAGCGTGCATACCTGGTGCACACTGCACAGAGAGCTTGGACAGGCTTGGTGGCTCAACATGCATTCAACTTGACCTCGGAGTTGGGCTCTGCTGTGGGTGCACCTGCCGCTAGGGCTGAGCAGTAGCCAACACCCGGCAGGGTTTCACGTATGCTGCAGGAGTGAAGCTTTGTACCGTAGCAGGATGAGGTGCAGGGATGTACAAACGTGTACAAAGCAAGGAACAGGGCAAAGTGAGGCTGTGCGCCGCATTACGAAGGCGGGTACGACAGGCGTGGCATACCAGTCAACAGGGCAAGGGACGTGTCAAGGTACCTGGCACCAGGGTACCTGGTCCTGGGTATCCCCATCGCTCCTGGGCAGCAACCCCCTGCGCCGTACCAGTAATTGCGTCAGGCGTCAGCCAGAGGATATGAACTCAATACTGCCGTCACCCAGCATGTGTATCTATTTCTACTTGATCGACTACATCTGCATTGGTATGATGTAGCAGCGCCCTTGGCGCGAACAGCAACCGCGGTTGAGTGCCTCCGGTACGCAGGTTGACCATGCGCCAACCTTAGGACAGATGCTGTTGCTGTCATGGAGTCTATACATATTGCTGCAGCTACTAGCTTTCGGACCGCCGCGTGCTAGCGCGCTTGGGAACGCAAGTGCTCCGTTTACCAGCACGACCCCGCAACCCTCTTCTCTATCGGATGGCGCCAAACCGGCTAGCACGCTGCCGTGTGAAGCGTCAGGGATGTGCAGCCTGGGCAAGGTACAGCCCTTCACAGGCAAGTGCTTCGGGTGCTGCGGCTGTGTATTAGGCACAAGTGTACCTGGGCCAGGCTAGGAACGAACACCAAGGGCAGTGAGGCACTGAGGCTGATGCGGTATGCTGGCGCCTGGCGGCAAGACAGCAAAGAGTCAATAATCCTCAACACCGTACTCATGTCTCCTGACCTGCACGCTGCCGCTTGTCGTTGAGCTGGCGCTCCGAGCGCTGACTGCCTCCGGCCCGAACCACCCTCACCCCTGCCCGCCGTACTTGGCCCCCACCCAAGCTGCGCCATCACCAAGGGCGCCAGCTCCAGCTTAAAGCCTCCTACCTAAGCATACACCTCCATGACGCCAATCACGTACTAGCGACGGCAATTTGCCGGGGAACCAGCTGACCGGGCTCCCTTGACCCCTCCATGCCCCTCGCATCCCCTCATCCCCTGCCCGTGCCCCCATCCCCGCCCCCGCCCCCGCCCCCGCCACTTTGCCCTCTTTCCCCCCGCACCCCAGGCGACGTGTGGCCCAGCGCCGCCCTGGCCTCCTGCCTGGCCGCCCGCGCCTTCCGCCGGGAGCTGGTGCTGCTGACGGAGTCGCGCCTGGCGCCCGCCTACCAGACCTTCGCCAACCTGCTGGACGTGGGCTACGAGCACGTGGTGAGTGGCGGGACAGGCGCGCGGGTTATGATACCGTAGCACAGCGCAAGCAGTAACTCGGTGAAGCTGCACCAGGAGGGTACCGATGGTGTGGAGCGTGTGGTGGGCGGGGGGGTGCGCGGGGGCCCACAGGTGCTGGGCCGGTGGCTTGTGCGGCAAAAGGGTGTGTTGGGAAGGAGGGGCGTTGCCCTACGGGCAATGACATGATATTTGTTGGAGGCGCAGGTTGAGTGGGGAAGGGTGCAGCGGGCATCGCGGACAGCAGGTAGGGCTGATGTTTTGGGGGCGGACAGGCGGGAAACACCGACACATCAATTAGTGGGGTTGCCGGCGGTGCGCTGTTTTGCAGGGAGGGTGTGTGCCAAGGACAGTGGAGGGGGAGCACAAGCTTCCGTGCCAATGCAAAGCTCCCAAGCCGGGGGTACGAGCCCGTGGTGTGGCGTGCGGGTGCCAGTGCGTAACAGCGAGCTGGCCTGGTGTAGGCGTATGACGACACGAGTGTGGCGTGGGAAGGCACGACGTGCGTCGGAGGGCCGTGGGTCTGGTGGCTTGAGCTGCAGGGACACACCAACTCCTGGTGCAGGCTCCAAGGTCGGAACAATGCAAAAGACCTAAGAGCCGAACGCAAGCCGCCCGACCCCACGTGGGCCCTGCCGCTGCCTCCGCCTGCTGACGTACCCCCGAACCCTCTCCCCACCTTCTCTCCCCACCTTCTCTCCCCACCTTCTCTCCCCACCTTCTCTCCTCACCCTCGCTCCCCACATGTTCTCCCGCCCCCAGGTGCTGCTGAGCCTGCCCGGCCCCTGCAACCGCAGCGCCACCGCGTGGCCCCGCCTGTCGTGCGTGTGGTCCTCGCAGCTCATCACCGGAAACACAAAGTACCTCATGGACCGGTGAGCGGCAGCAGGGGGGACAAAGGACTAGTATCGCGAAAGAGTAGGAGTGGCAGCAGGGAGGGGGGGCGCGCAGGGACGCAAGGGAGCAGGAACGCAGAAGGCGGGCAGGGGCGTAAGGAGCAGGGCCGTGGGAGGCAGCGCAGAAGCAACAACAGCCTCATTGAGGTTTGGTGAACCAAACCACGCATGCACCTCCCAGAGCACGCCGTGGGCCGTCTTTTTGATCACCTGCTCCTGCTGCCGGCTGCTCCCTTGACTGGCCATGCTGTCGCCATATACAACTCTTCACTGTTCACTCCGTACAGCGCACGGCCCAACTTTACCCAGGACCCCTTTTCGTTCTCCCCGGCCCCCAGCGTGTCCTTCCTGGCACGTGCCGTACGGTTGGGCTACAACGTGCTGATGCTGGACAGTGACGTACTGCTGTTCGGGGACGTGTACGGCAGCCTCAAGGCGCCGCCCCTGGGCAACGCAACGCTGCTGGCCATGCGGGACGGCAACGGCTGGTGAGGAGGGCGCAAGAGTAAGCGGGTCGTGTGAAAACAGAGCCAAGTACTTGGCCCAGTCTCAACAACAGCCAAGTACATGGCCAAGTGGGTAGGGTGCGAGCTAATGCTAGTACGGTACTCAAGCCATGAGGCACATGTACATGTGGCTCGTCCTGACAGAGGGCGTCACTCGCGTCGAGAGGGAAACTGGATGCTGCATGTGCAGTCCTGTGTGTGAGTGAAGGTGCATGCATGCGTGGGCTATCGAGGGCGTCGGGATGTGCCTAGCGCCTGCTGCGGGCGTGTCCCCGTGTTCGGAGTGCGGTTTCCACTGCAGGTAGCCAACTCTTACCGGAAGCAGTCCCTGGACGACAGCGCCGCTGCCCTGCTGGCGCATCGGGCCATCGACGCACACCGCACACGTGGCGTACTGTTGTCAACTGTCCCGGCTTTGCGCACACGTACCTGTCTTTGCCCCCGTCTGTACGCAAGCCCGCCTTGCCCAGGTGGCCACCTAGGAAAGTTGTCCGCAAGAAGCAATCTTTGATGTGGGTCCCTGCGTTGTCCGGTGGCAGGCTGACCGAAGGCGTGGGCAGTCTGATTGTGCGCTGTGCAGCAGGAAGGTGCTGACAGGCTTCGCCCCTGTCCGCCCCCGTCACAGGCTCAACTGCGGCGTGGTGTACGTGCAGAACGCGCGGCCCGACGGCCCCACTGCCTACATGCTGGCGGAGATCGTGGACAGGACGGAGAGGTGGGCGAGGGGCTGGCGGGATGTAGGGGTTAGGGGGTGGACACGACGGAGGGGTGGGGGTTACGCGGGGAGCGCGAGGTACCAGTGCAATGCGTCAGTGAGTCACAAAGAGCCATGGGGCCATAAGGTCGAGACACTGCTGACACAGGACGGAGAGGTGGGGGATGGCGGGATGGCGGGAGGTGCGGGGCGAGGTGTGTGTGGGGTCTGTTCCGCTGAGGAAGGGTCAAAGGAACGCAGGTGTGGAGGTGTGGAGGTGTGGGGGTGTGGGGCGGAGCGGACAGGAATGCGGAGGGGTGTTTTCTGTTCTAAGGCTACGGGCACGGGGATGGTGCAGTGTTGGGGTGCTGAAAGGCGGGACCCACATTTTGGGCTAACAGCATTGGGCCGGGTTTCCTGCCTGACATACAGCACCAAGCATTGCAAGGTCTGCCTGACACGGAGTCTAGGACCCTCTTGTTGCCTGTTCCCTGGCCGCCAGGTCGGCCGGGGATCCAGGGTTCGTGTGGTCCCGTGGCCCCCCCCCAACCTGCGGGGGCAAGGCGGGGGGGGGGGGGGGGTGGGGCGTGGGGGCGGGGCGCGCAGTGAGCGGAAACGGGTTACATTACCAAGTTACGAGCAGCAAGCTCGTACCTGTATGATAGCTTCACAGCTTCTGGCGAGCCTGCATGGAGCAAGAGTGGACATGTTTTGGGTTGTGGCTGGGTGGTGCGTGGAGGGCATGGGTGTGTGGGGGTGCGATATTGCAGTGGTGTTGCGGGGATGGCCCTATAAGAGGTGTTCACAGGGTGTTGGACGGATGTTCAATGGGCTTTTGCACGGGTGTCGAGTGCAGGGAACGCACGGACGAAAGCGTTGTGAGGCGAGCTGGGCTGAGCGCGAGTACCGGGCGCTCAGACTATCGGCCAGGGTCCAACCCAAGCTTGGCATGCTGCGCCCTCTTGAGCCACAAGCGTCCCAGGTTGCGCTCTATGCACCAACCTGCCACGCCTCACAACTACGCACCCGTCATCCCACGTCCCGCATTCTGCATCCAACAACTACGCCCATGCCCACGCCCACGCCCCTAACACACAGCGACACGCTGCTGAGCGCCGTCTCCGGCCGCCCCATGGCCCCCCTGTGCTGGATCAAGGGCGAGGGGGAGCCCGTACGGCAGTGGGAGGCGGCCCACCTGGCGGCGCTGGGGGTGGCCCAGCCCAGCCCCGAGGGCTTCCTGGTCCCGCAAGCCTACATGACGGTGGGCGGCGTAGCACGTGTCATTCTGCTTGTTGCTTTATGTGGGTTCCCAACGGAAATGCTGTTGCTCACCGCTGATGCTCATCTCAGGATGCCAGAGAAGCGTGCCAGCCAACGGCACAATCTCCTGTCCCGTACCAGCCGTGTTCGTATGTAGAAGCCGACGCCAATGCATGGCTTGTGCGGCCCCTAACATCGGCGCAACCTGCATGGCACTTCCCTGTCCAACCCCTCCCGCCAGTCTGTGGAGGTAGCTGTCCCGGAGGAGCAGGTGGAGGCTGCCCCGGACTTTGCGGCGACGCTGCCGCGCCACACCCTGACCGCGGAGCTGCGCGTGCCCCACGCAAACGTAAGTGCTGGCTGGAGATACGGTGATACAGCAGCAGTGCCAGCCGCTCAGAGGAGTTGCTGGTCGCGCTTGTAGTCGCCACTGCGATACACCTACATATGCAATGCGTAGGTTAACTCTGTAAGAAGTTGGTTGTGGCCATCAGCGCTGATCCGGCTTCTGACGGTATTCGCTTGTTGTAGGGCGCGCGGCGCTAGGCCTCCTTATGGTCCATGTCCTTGTCCCCCGTGCAGGGCACGTGGCCTGACGGGCTGGGCGGTCCGCTGTACGCCCCGCAACGCAGTCCCACAGCGCAGGCCTTCATTGACAGACTCAAGGTGCGGGGGCTTTGGTCAAGTGCGGAGATGCTCAGACTCGCGCCACTCTGACATTTCCATTCATCTGCACGATCCGAGCTAAAAAACTCCGCCCCTCATCCGCCCGGCAAAGACACGGCCTAAAGACACAGAGCACCCTTGCTGCTGCTCCTGATGCCAACGCTCAACCAGGTGTCACTGCTGTCACTGCAAACGCTGGGCAATTACGTTTGCACTCAGGACCTCTCTGCCGCCTTGTACTGTTTCCTCACGCGTCCCGCTTACTCCCACGCAGGAGGACGTGCTGCCGCTGTGGCCCGACCCCGAGGACCCCGCACACGCACAGGCGGCCGCCGCCGCCCCCCGCGAGCGCTTCGCCTTCCTGCCGCTGTGGCTTAGCCAGAGCTGGTCCAACGGCGGCCGCCTGGGCCACTGGCACCCGGGCCTGGCGCGCCGCCACCCCGCCACCGGCCGCCCCATGCACCCCTCCCTGCTGGCGCATTTTGTGCACGTGCCGGGGGGCGCCAGCAACAAGCTCACCGTCAAGGTACCGTGTGTGGGCAAGGGCACATTACTGATGCTGCCGTTGCGCAAGTTGTGGGCTGCTTGTGTACCGGCACGCCAGTCGCGGTGTTGCGCAGCGCGGGGATTGCGGTGGTGCTGTTGCTGTTGCAGCCGTGCATCTGCACCACAGAGCTCTGGCGGGTACTGCGCCTGTAAGTAGCATGTGCTCTGACGCCCTCTCACACGGCAGTCTGGGGTGAACTCAAGTCACCAACGTACCGCTGCTCCCAGCCTGTTCTCAAACGCTCCCAGAAGCAACTGGCATCCCCCTTCTGGCACTCAACACAGCACACCGGTACCACTGCACCCCACACCGCAGATGGCGTACGGGCACTGGCGATGGGACGTGGCCCACCGTGCCCACCCGGCACGTGGCGTGTTCTTCGCCTCCACGCGCCACGTGCCGCTGCCCGACGCGTTGGCGCTGGCGCCCCAGCTGGAGGCCCGCGAGTGGGCCAGCGAGCGGGAGTTCGCGGACGCCGCCATGGCGCTGGTGCGCTTGGCCCTGGAGATGGGCCGCGCGGCGGCGCTGCCGGCCCCCCGGTGCAACGTGTCGTGGCTGGGCGGGGAGGCCAACAGCAGGCTGCCGCTGGCGATCCGCGACGTAAGTGGGTTGGTGGTGGGGGGGGGCGGTGGGGGGGGGGGGGGGGTGTGAAATTGGGAGTGGTTTGGTATTTTAGGGGTGTTTGCGCCGAGGCATTTTAGCCAGTGCATGCACCAAGGGGTTGGACAGGGGAGGCCTCTCTGGGCTTGGAGGTCCTGCAAGCCGAACCGTATCGACAGCACCAGTTGCCACTATGCCGTTATCTTGACGTGCGACAGAGGCACACTAATTCCTTGCTGCGACAGTACTCAACTGAGCCTGTATCTGACCCCTTGCAGGGCTTCTACATTCCGTACGCCCCTCGGCATGAGGGCTTCAGCAACCTGCGCTGCCTGTGGGGCGGCTACCTGCCGTACGGCTGCCAGGCAGTACGCTGGTACTACCCCGGCGGGCTGCTGGCGCCCGAGTACGACCACTACCTGGAGCTGATACGGCAGGACGAGCACGGCACGCATGGCAGCAGCAGCAGCGGTACGGCAGCACACGCCCCTAGTGATGGTGTTATGAGTGCTACCGCAAGCTCCACGCAGGCGAGCAGCAGCGGTGGCCTGGCCACCAGCAACACAGCGGTTGGAGTTGGCGGCCCTGGTAATGGCAGCAGTACGGCGCCGCAGGTAATTACAGTACCTAGGGAGCTTCTGGAGCCGCCGGGGGGACCGAACGGCACATGGGACGTTGCCGTACTGGCGGACAAGCTGATGAAGATGTACGGCGGGCCGGGCAGCGGCCTGCTGCAGCCTCGCGTGCAGCTGCACGACCCCGGGGCGGGACACGGGGAGCACGAGGGGGAGGGGCAGGGGCACAGCCATGCGCACGGAGACGGGCACGGGCACGGGAGCCGTGGGGGGCACGGGGAGCCGTGCAAAGGGGAGGGAGGCAGGTGCACCAGCCTCGGGCCGCGGGTGCTGGTGTTGCCCGAGGTGCCCAGGCTGAGCGGGGCGCTGGGCCCGCGGCACCAGGACTACCGCACGCATGCGCACGGGGACCACGACAAGGCCAGCTGCGAGTGGGTGGAGTCGGGAAGGTACAGGCGGCGGGGGCGGAGGGCCAGTCGAGTGTAGTGCATGTATGTACGGGGGCAGGGCGGACGACGGGAGTAGGAGGTTCGGCCTTTGATGTACGGCAGGTTGGCCACCGGTATTGGTAGGGACTCGCGAATGGTTTGGCCGGAATATATGCAGACATCAAGTAGAGCCCGCCGCTGGGGCCGCTTGAAGGACAAGGCAGTTATCAGGCCGCATTGCATCCGGCTATGACGGGGCTGGGCCTTGTCGGGCATAAGCAAGCCGTAGATTTAGACAGCGTGCGTGTCGCCCTGCAACGGCGGGTGTGCAATGTTCTCAGCTCGCGGACCTGCGTTTGGTATACGCACAGCGTCTGACGTACTTGTGTCAGTGACGATGTGACGTATGCCTTGTACCTCTGCGTGGGTGACGGTGCTCAGGGCTGGGGGCTCTAGGGGCAGGTGGGGGGCAGGAGGCAAAGGCAGCTCACGAAACTGATCTGGTGCACGAGAAGCACGTCATACATACATTCTTGTGCTGCATACCTCGTAGCCGTGCGCGGGTGACTGTGCTCAGGTGTGTAGGGGGGCGTCGACTGGGTTTCATCCTGCTACTGCCACGCCACCACAGGAGCAGCGCATGAGCTCGTGCGGTGCTCCCAGCTCATGAGAACGAGTATGTGACATTTTCCGTGAGATTACGGTCATTTGTAGCAACCTGTCTGAATGACGAGGTGGGGAGAGGAATGCGCGCTTATTAATAATTTCCGTACCGAGGCCCGCACAGGGCGGGCCGGCGGGCGCAGGTGCCGACGCCCGTCGCTCATAAAACAATAGATACTATCTGCACAAGGACTATACTTCTTTGCAATTAGGCTATGAGGCTCAGGAGCGTAACTGGTGGTTTAGGCCCATTTCGTCGGCGGTCAAAGTAACTGCAGTAATTGCATTGTGAGACTGTGACCCAGCGAAGATTTGTAGTTATTGATTTAAAGCACATTAAGCATCAACATGTTTACCAAGCTTGGCTTGTCCAATTGAGAGAACGCAATTCCGTTCGCACCAACATCAGCATGCTTCGCGTCGCACTCGTCTTGCTCGCCCTTGCGGCGACCGGAGTTTCAGGTACTTTTATATTCAGTGGATGTCAGCCGGCTACACGGCAATCTGGCAGCGGTGGCTCGCAAGGCTCCACATCGCACGCTATGTGTGCGACCCTGACAGCATGGTCCCGGAACTGAGGGCACCCTTAGTAAAGTGCGCTGAGGCATGACCAACTGCCCTGTATACATGGTCAAAGCGGCCCCCTACCCTTCGGCTGCTGCCAGTCTCCAGCCCCACCTCAGCGTCCTGTGCGCCCGTCTTCCCAACCGCCACCTTCACCTGTGCCAGCCAGTCTACACCCCTTGCCCCCTTCCAAGAAGGCTTCCGGCGTGTATGCTTGCCCTGAACCCTCCTGCAACAAACTGCCCTTCACCCACATCCTGACCCCATACTCATTGGCCATCCACCACGACCTGTACACACGGTCACCATTTCCATCTTCCCTTACCCCCAGGCTGCACCACCCCGGCGGGCCTGACGCTCAAGGCCGGCATGGCCCAAGCCACCGGCACCCTGCGCACCTACACGGTGCCCGTCAAGGGCTTTGACCCCGCCACGGAGGCTGCCACGTGCCGTGCCACGCCTGGGTGCACCTCCTTCCTGGTCATCCCCATCAAGAAGGACACCTCACAGCCCATGAAGGGCCCCTTCACCTCCATGTCCGTAACGCTCAAGGGCACCTCCACCGGCACGTGGCTTAACGTGGACCCGGCCGACAGGGCACGTGTGGACGAGCTGTGCGTTGGGACCTTTCTGCTCGCCGCTGACGTGAAGCCGCCGCCCAGCTCCAGCCCTGCCAAGGGCAACAACGGCACTGGTACGGCAGGGAGGCTGACCACCAGGCCGGCCTGTGTGGAAGCAGATCGGTTTTTGCATGGGCAGGCATTTTGGTCGAGGGGAGCGTGTGGATGCGCTGCTTGCATGAGCGGTACCGGCATATGGCAGTGTAGGCACTAGGGGTTGCTGTGATGCTTCCATACCGGTATGACCTATCTCCGCGGGGTATGGTAGTACGTCACAGGCTGTTGCAGTTGGTAGGCTTTACGTGGATTTTCTGGGCTTCTTGCTTGTGCTTCTTACGCAAACTGCAGCCCCCATTCCTGCCACCCGCGCAGCCTCCAAGTGCCCTGCCGCCCCCAAGGGCTGGTCCTTCAGCCGCGCCAAGAAGCAGCTGGGCAACACCATCAGCACAGACACCGTGCAGCCAGCCAAGCTCAACCTCAAGGCCATTGCGCAGCGCTGCGCCGACACGCCCAAGTGCACGTCGTTCAGCGTCTTCCCGTCTGCCGCGGGAAAGGGCAAGGGCAAGGGCAAGGCCACAACACTGACTGTGGAGCTCAAGTCGACCAGCACGCAGCCGTTTGTGGTGGTGGACGGGCAGGCGAGGCTGGGGAAGATCTGCTTTGGGACCTACTCCAAGGCATGAGTTGGTGGCAAGAGAGTTTATGGAGTTTCGGTGCGCACTGACGCACATGTGTGAAGTGGTTGGTACTGCGGCGCTTCCGGGGGGATGATTGTTTGCACACGGAACATGGACTCAGCCTGCTACTGTCCTGCACGATGAACAGCGCAGCCAACTTCCATTCATGCATTCATACATTATTGCAACGCACTGCTGGTCAGACGCTGCTGGAAGCTGCGTTTGTTAGCAATGGTGCTGGTGTGGCTGTAGATGTTTGCCTGGATGTCGTCCACGGTGTGTGAGACGAGTTCCATAGCAGAGGACAGATGGCAGGTACTCCCAGTGGCCCATGGGTCGTTTTAGCGTGCGGCTTGAGGCCAGGCGAGGCAGCTCGTCTCGTCGTCAGACAGCTGACCGTGCAGTTGGGGGCCGCAACTGTGGCCACCGCTGCTATGACGTGTAGACGACACTCTACAGCTGCTAACAATGGCCTGAGCATGTCCACTGTGTGGGCAGGCAGCGTGCAAGAGCAGCAGGACAGCTGATGCAGAAACGTCAATATCGCACGAGGAGAGCTTTCACAGGCCTGAAACCATCAGGGGGATTCATGCCGTATGGGACATGCTCGGTCGTCCCTTACAGTCGACACAAGCGCGTGACACCTACCCATGGGTGCCGCTCCTCCGTCCAGCCCCCCCGTTCACCGTTACATCATCACTACGGCGTAGCACGTCTGCGCACACAGAAGCCCACGCACGTGAAGCCAACCCTTGCCATCCTGCTCCCTCGAGGTCAACCTCCGCTACTGATACACCCTGCTGCTAGACAAGCATGCTAGCTGCTCAACTGTCGAATGCCCCATGGAAACCGCACAGTACACAAGGTACCAGCTGCACAGCAGTACGTAGCACATCAAGCAGGGCAAACCCAGTCATGACTTTTAAGAAGTCAGTTCCACAGTAGCTTTACAAAACACCGTCTCAGTTCACCAGACCAGACCCATCGGTCTGCTGCCCAGCCGCATGCCACTCAGGACTGCGCCCTCCTCACTCCGGCACGTCTCTCGGCCTGAGCAGCCTCACCCTCAGCTCCAGCTGCCCCCCCGTCCGCCCCTCGCTCCACCGCAGCTGCTCCACGCACGGAAGACACGCCCAGCCGCCAGTCCCTCCCTGACCCTTCTCCTTCTTCCTCTTCCTCCCCATTTGCCGCCCCCCCGCCGGCCCCTGTCCCTCCTGGCCCGGCTCCCCCGCCCCTCCCGCCCCCTGCCCCTGCACCTTGTCCAGCACCTCCCTTGCCAACAGCAGCCGCCCAGGGTGTGCACTGCCCGCCCCCCACAGCGTGGCAGGGTCGTCACCGGACCATAGGCCCACGTGACCAGCGGCCGCGGCGCCCTCCGCCTGCAGCTGAATGGGCGCCGGGCCCTGCAGCACCAGCCCGCCGAGCCCCGGGGGCCCTGCGGTTGCCCCTGCAGCCCCTTGTCCCGCCGCAGTCTTGGGTGTGCCCAGCAGGGCATCCACACTGGAGGCCACGTCCGGGCGGAGGCGCAAGCTGGGGGATGGATAGGATAGGGAACAAACAGGGACAGCGGGTTGGGGACTTGGGTTTGAGCTGGGGGTGGACCGCCTGACACGCTGCAGCCCCCGTGGGTCTATCATGGGAGCGGCTGGGCATGGCAAGCAGCTGGGCATGCATACCAGCCAACTCGTCGCCGTGACGAGCGTACTGTACTGAACAAAGGAGTCCTTGAAACCCTCTTCACCCTACCCTCGCCCCCGCTCACCGGCCGCCCCCCATCACCTCCACCAGCGTCCTGCGGTCAGCACAACAACTCGGCAGCAGTGCAAACGTGAGAGCTCCACAGCATAACAGATCACAGCGAGTATCACAACGAAGAAACAGAAGAAGAGCGAACAGCCATGCCAGGTCAACACGACAGCGTTTGCGGCGCCCGCCTCACCCCCACCTGAAGGTTGGCGCCCCCCGTCGCTCCACACGTGTCTTGCCGCCGCCGTTGGACCGCGCGGCCTCCTGGTCGCCCAGGATGACGGGCTGCGAAGCGCAGAGGAGCCAACACGTTGCAGGGCGATGAAGCATGTCAGGAGGACATTGATACTTGGACAACACTAGTAGGCGGCGGTAGGAGGAGGAAAGCAGGCAGCCTGTGAGGCGCACAGTGTATGGGTTGCTGGAGATTGGTTCAGGATAAGTTGCGGCGGTTGGTGCGAAGCAGCGTTGGAGCTTGTACCGAACATTTCGATAGTTCAAGACGCAAGCCAGTGGGCTGCTCTTCACTTCTCGCCTTCGTAAAGGTGAAGCTTGGCCCTCCGTATTCGCACCAATGCAAGCTGTAGACCATCAACCTTGCCTCTTTCGCTCCTACTCCCATCCTTCCCCGCTCGCACACCGTATCTCTCGCCCCTTCCCCTCCGTCTCCCTCCCCCCTCACCTGCAGCCCCCCCACCAGCGCATTTAGCTCCGCGTTGTGCAGCAGTGAGCCCAGGTCGGTGCCGTGCGCCGTGGCCACCAGCACCACGCCGCGCTGGGAGATGGTGCGGGCGGCCTCAACCTCCTGCATGATACGGCACAATTCAGCAGTAAGTCGAGGAATTCTGGACAGGCAAGGGAGCTGACCGTGGCTGGGCCCACACATCGCGCAGCGAGTGCAAGCTGCAGCTGGCACTTAGGCGTGTTTTGCAGGACACCAGGGCGCACCGACTGGAGGGTGCACACGTAATTAGCTAGCATCTCACGCTGCATGCGTCTATTACCAACCCCCATTCGCCCGCACCTGTCTGTTGCTTATTTCGTCCACGATCACCACCTGCGGCGCGTGGTTCTGCACGGCCTCCAGCATGACGGCGTGCAGCTGCTGGCGGGCGCCCACCATCAGACGGCGGGCGCCGCCGATGCAGCCGTGCGGTCGGACGTCGTCGCCTGGGGACAAACAAAGTGCGGGTGACCAGACACAGATGCTAAGCCACGCGCAGGCAGACATACAAGACCCATGGGGTGTCCGGCGACGCCTTTTGGGGTGCCGATGAGACATACGACGCGTGCACAGCAACTGTGACAGGCCTGCAGCAGGGAGTTGACATTTGGGCCGACATTGATGCAAGGGAGTCTTAGTGTCTTATTGAAATTACCCCCTTTTCGCACGCTGCCAGCCACTATCTACCCCACCCCCTCCCCCCACCCGCGATCTCGTTGCTGCTGTCCACCACCACCACCGCCAGCCCCATGTCGTCCGCCAGCAGCCGGGCGGTGTCGCGCAGCAGCGTGGTCTTGCCGCTGCCGGGACGGCCCAGCAGCAGCAGCGAGCTAAGTAAGGGGGAGAACGGGGAGGATGGATGTCAGGATGAAGGGCGTTAGGAAGGTAGGAAGGGAGAAGTGAATGCGGAGCGCTTTCAAGGTGAAGCAACACGGGAAGACGAAATACCGGCAAGCGTTTGCTTTCGATATTCGCATTTGCGTGCAGATCTCCATGCGCAACGTCATACAGACGCGACACATCTCACCCCGCCAGCTCCCTCGGGTGCGTGTTGGGCGGCAGCGTCCCGCCACCTCCGCCCTTCCCCTCCTCCCCGCCGCCCCTCCCCGCCCTAGCCCTGCCCGCCAGGTCACACAACACGTCCGCCAGCACACGTGCCGCCCCCGCCACGTGCCGCCCCACGCGGTACGTCAGGCCGTACATCGAACCGTCCCGAGGGTCGCGGATCGCGGACACCCTGGGGGATGGCGAGCGAACGGGCGACATTACTGCCGACAAAGGTGTTGGAAAGTGGACGCAATCATTGCCAGCAGGATCAAGGCGAAGACTGGGCAGGGGTGCTTCGTGGAGCGCAGAATATAGACGTCAACAAGGATACCCAGCACTATGCTAGCGGCGTAAGGGACAGGCACGGCAGCGGGCCTGCAAGTCCCTGACAGTGTAGCAACTGGAGCGCATCGGCTCCCGTCCTGTGCCCTTGCGGCTCTGCCATTCTCACGCAAGATCTACCAGTACACCATGCGCGGCGTATTAGCTTACTGGTCTAAGCCTCATCAGTAAAACGGCCTACCTGTGCAGGGTGCCGGGCAGGCAGCAGCGGTTGTCGGACCCAAAGAGCTCCTCCTTCGTCTTGCTCCCTGCCTTGCCCTTGCCCTTCCTCGTGTCCTTCACCTGTTGCCCCTTCACGCTGGCGCCCGGCCCGCCGCCTGCCCGCTGCCGCTGGTAGGCCAGCAGGGCTTCCAACGCTGCCCCAATGGACACCTGAGGGGCAGCATCACATTACAACATGCAAAGGTAGGGCCGTGCCACAGCTGGTGCACCGCCTGGGGTAAACATGTACGTATGCCGCAGGCACCAGGCAGTGCTTGAGGATCTGTCGTACACCGCCACTTGCTGCAGCTCGACCCACCTGGCACCCTGGCAGTGTCCGCTTGCTGCCGTCGGAGAAGGATAGCAGCAGGTCCCTCCCGCTGTCCACCGCCACATCCACCAGGTGGCAGGGCGGGGGAGGCCGGTTCCCGCCCCCGCTGGCGCCCTGGCTGCTGCCCTGGCGGTTGCGGCTGCCGCGTGCTGCCTTGTCGCCGTGGGACCCCGCCGCAATCTCCCGTGCGAGCTGCAGCACCCGGGGCCGAACCCTAGGGAAGTCGGAGTGCGGGGGTGAGAGTGGTTGGCGGGGCGACGGAACCGGGAGGAAGGACTGTTTGGATTACCCTATCCAACCCAACCCAACCCTACGGTAGACGGTGAACTAACCGGGCCTGCAGGGGCCTCGCTACTGAGTTTCCTGCACAGCCGTACATCACAGCCGCGACGAGTACAACACGCAGACGTTGCAAAGAGTACGATTAAGGTAAAGCCATGCGTCTTACCCCTTTGGCAGCAGGCACACGAAGTCCTGCAGGTCAGGGTCGGCAGCTCCGCCAGCGGGAGGGCCGGAGGCGGCCGGCCCCTGCCCCTGCCCCCGCCCCTGCCCACCAGCGGCCCCGTGCCAGCGCCGCCGCGCGCTGATCCGCTGCCCCTCGCCGCCCGCTACTCCGCACTCGCCCGCACGCTCCCCCTCCCCCTCCCCCTCCCCCTCCACTCCGCTGCACCGCCCCCACATGTCGGGCCCTATGTCCAGCTGCAGGGCAGGCAGCGCCGACACACGCTCCAGCAGCGCGGCGGCAGCAGCCTGGCGCTGACGCTGCAGCAGCAGCTGGTGCAGCTGCTGGTGCAGCTGCTGATGCTGCTGCTGGAGCTGCTGCTGGTGCAGCTGCTGATGCTGCTGCTGGAGCTGCTGCTGCGCGCTGAGGTATGGCAGCCCCGCTGCCCGGAAAGCGACTTGCCGCTGACCTGCGCCGTGGTCCTGCAGCCGCCCAAGGTAGGGCCCTGCCTGTGCCCAGGGGCTTGGGGCTGTGCGCTGGCTGTCGTGCAAGCGGTCCCGCGCAACAGCCGGCAGGACAGCACCTGCCCGAGGTGCTTCTTGCAGGGCCTGGGTGCTTCCGAGCTCCAAGCGGTGCTCCAAGAGCGCTGCACTGGGCTCACTTAGGCCCCTATCGTGTACCCCCTGGTGCTGCACCTTCCGCTTCTTTCCTTTGACCCTCTTCTGCATCTTCTGCTCGCGCTGCTGCTGCGTGCCCACCTCTCTTGGAGTCTCCACCTGCTCGGACACCCGCTTGCGCTTGCGGCTGTCCTGTGGCGGTGGCGGTTGGTCCTCCGGGGCTGCCAAGGATATCAGAGTGCGGGCCTCGGCTGTTGCATCTGCAACTTGCGGATACCGCTGTGATTGTGGCCACCGTGCGTCTGGATCAGAACGAGGCGTGTTGATAACCATGCTGTACGCCTTTTGCGGAGAGTGCCGAAGGAAACGCGCCTCGAGAAGCTTTGCATGTTGGTTGCCGGTGGTACCTACTATGCGGAAAAAACCGCTGCTGCGGAGGACGCGAAGAAGTCTTGCATTGCTCCGCGCCAGATTTTCCTTCTTGAGCTTGGTATTGAGAGTGCGCAGGCTATATACCGGCTGGTGCTTTTTGCCGGTGAGCGTTAGGGCTTCACGGGCACCATCGCTGCCTCCTCCGACATGCCGCTGGTACGCCGCAACTGTTTGACGCACCGCCAACGCACAAATGCGCACGTCGTCCGGAGATAAGAGGCGCCCACTGGCACTGAGTCTCTTCTGCTTAGCTTTGGTCGTCATGTGGTCGCACCGTTTGCTTCACTTGGCTTTGCAATATCTATGCAACGCTGCATATGTTACAGAATTACATGTGTCGGCTTGTGATCTGAGTCAATCTGAGGCAAGATCCGGTACGGATCACAACAGTCAGTTGGTTCGTTTCGTTTCGCCGAAAGTCAAAGAGCCCATATCCGGAGAGAAAGACTGGCCTGTGAGGCGAAACGGGGGGGGGGGGTTGGGTTCGAGGTTTGGGGTTTCCCTGAACACTGATCGTGACCTTCGTACCGCAGCACAAGCAGGTCCTACCTCTCAACCCAGCATAGGCCCAGCAAAGACAACCCATTGTGCAAGCAAAGCGTCACATTTTTTGAACGCAGACGCTCTCCTGCAAGCCTGCCACCCAACCCGGCCCTGACTGATACACAGGGCACACACCAGGTCCGCACACTGCCTTGCCCGCATCCTCCCGCACAGGTATGCAGTCGAGGTTGGTGTCACCGACCGCTTCCGCACGCAATGCCATATATAGCAATATACAACTGGCGGTGGAACACATGATGCATGCCGCCAGTAGCTGCTCACAACCGCGCGTGTCCATGCCACGGAACTTCGTAGTCCGTACGTACCTGCGGACCAGGAACGAACCCTCCTCGACCTGTCCAAAATGCCGTGCCCTTTTACCCTCGCCAAGGTAGCCGCCAGTTCCATCAACCCCGCCAAATACTAACCAGTGCAAGGTGTGGGGCTTCACGCCAGCACATCTGTAGGCCTGAGCAGCCTCACCCTCAGCTCGGACTGCCCCCCGGTCCGCCCCTCGCTCCACCGCAGCTGCTCCACGCACGGAAGACACGCCCAGCGGCTGGGGCCGCCAGGCTGCGCCTCCAAGTCCCCGTTGCTAGGCGCCTCTCCCGCAGAGCCCGCATGCTCCCCCGCACCATTGCCTGCCTGCCCCTGCAGTCTGTCCGCCCGCCCCTGCCCCAGGCCCCACACCCCGCGCCCCTGCGGCCCCTGCCCCGACCCACCTGGTCCCTGGCCTTGCCGCCCCGGCTCCCCCGCCCCCTGCCCCTGCACCTTGTCCAGCACCTCCCGTTCCACCAGCAGCCTCCCGGGGTGCGCACTGCCCGACCCCCACACAGCCGCAGGGTCATCACTGGCGGGGAGCCCGGCCGCCTCCTGTGCTGCCAGGCCCTGAAGCAGGTGCCCCGGGTGCTGTCTAAGGGCCCCGGCTCCCGCCCCTCCCCTTGGCGCGCCCAGCAGAGCGTCAACACTGGAGGCCACGTCCGGACGAAGGCGGAGGCTGGGGAATGAAGGGAAGGAGAATGGTGCGAATATCATGATAATGCTCATGATTTTATAGCTTGCGCACGACACGCAGGCTGCGGTTTTTTGCAGCGGGTCTGCACGATAGTGTGACTGTGCGAAGTGCCAAATGTGTGGTTTCCGGGCGACGCATGACAGCGCACAGCATGCCAACTATACGCAATTGCCGCGCTGCAAGCCCCTGAGCTGCAGCCGCCGCCCCGCGCCCGCCCAGCTCACCGGCCGTTTCCAAGCACCTCCACCAACGTCCTGCGGGAGGGAAGGGAGGACAGCGGTGACAGCGGAACGGTGTAAGCGCAGCTGTAAAGCAGGCGTCGAACACAGGAAACACTGCCCCCACTTACTTCCGCGGCGACAGCTGGCCCCAGTGCCTGTTAGTAACTAGGTCCCCACACGCTGCTGCCACCTCAATAAGCCACACCCGCCCCACCGTACTTGCACAATGGCACACCGCCACCCCTGACATGCTGAGGTCCAGCAGCAGCGCCCATCCAGCACCAGTGCCCAGCACCACAGGCCCGCAACAGGCCTCCTACTGACCACACAATGCGAACAAGCTACTGCAGGGAGTCTCAGCCTCCACCTGAAGGTTGGCGCCCCCCGACGCTCCACCCGTGTCTTGGTGCCCGCCTCGCTGCGTGACGCCGCCCGGTCGCCCAGGATGACGGGCTGCGGGAGGGCGTGGGTGTGGGCGGGAGTTGAGGCGAGGCAGGCACTCAAGTCGGTCCTAGCTAAAGACACAGGAAAAGGTAAGGGACATAAACGCGGGTGGCATCTGAGGCGTTCCCGCACATCCCCATCACAGAGCGCCCCGTGTCTCGTAACCTTCGCGACCAACCGCCATCCCCTCCACCCCCTCCCCCCTCACCTGCAGCCCCCCCACCAGCGCATTTAGCTCCGCGTTGTGCAGCAGTGAGCCCAGGTCGGTGCCGTGCGCCGTGGCCACCAGCACCACGCCGCGCTGGGAGATGGTGCGCGCGGCCTCAACCTCCTGAAGCAGGGGGGAGAAGTTTGAAGGGCACAGCAATAGGCATTGGCAGGGCAATGCAAAGGGTTCGGTAGGCAGTCAAGACCATTTTGAGGAACGTAGGACTGCGATGAGTAACAGCCAAAGCAACGGAACTACCATCCTCGAGCATACACCAGCGCTGCCATGCCTTCCCGACCTGCGCACCTGTCTGTTGCTTATCTCGTCCACCACCACCACCTCCGGCGCGTGGTTCTGCACGGCCTCCAGCATGGCGGCGTGCAGCTGCTGGCGGGCGCCCACCATCAGACGGCGGGCGCCGCCGATGCAGCCGTGCGGGACAACGTCGTCGCCTGGGGCAAGACGGGGGCGAGGGAGGCGTTTTGGTGGCTGCTGACGCGACCACGCCAGAGGCCTGTACCCTTAGGTTGCCGACTGCGTCTAACCACTACCTGTTGGGGCTGCCGTTTTAAAGCCACAGCGTAACTACGGGCTGTAGTACCCATTGCAATGGGAACGGGTAACCCACGACCACCAGCTATATCCCCCTCACCCGCAATCTCGTTGCTGCTGTCCACCACCACCACGGCCAGCCCCATGTCGTCCGCCAGCAGCCGGGCGGTGTCGCGCAGCAGCGTGGTCTTGCCGCTGCCGGGGCGGCCCAGCAGCAGCAGCGAGCTAAGTAAGGGGAGAGCATGGGCGAGGAAGGGGAGGATGGATGTCAGGGTGGAGCGCGTCAGCAAGGTAGGAAGGGAACTGTCAATGTGGAGCGGATTCGAGGTGAAGGAACACGGGAAGACGACGTACCGGCAAGCGTTTGGTTTTGATCTTCGCATCTACAGATATCCATGCGCAACGTCATACAGACGCGACACAGCTCACCCCGCAAGCTCCCTCGGGTGCGTGTTGGGCGGCAGCGGCCCGCCACCTCCGGCCTGCCCCTCCTCCCCGCCGCCCCTCCCCGCCCGCCCGCCGGCCCTGCCCGCCAGGTCACACAACACGTCCGCCAGCGCACGTGCCGCCCCCGCCACGTGCCGCCCAACGCGGTACGTCAGGCCGTACACGGAGCCGTCCCGCGGGTCGCGGAGCGCGGACACCCTGGGGGATGGTGAGCGGCACAAATTCAACAGAGACGCAAATGCCCCTACATACGAGTGCCGCTGGCCATACGAGCAACTTCCCAAGTGCCATTGTGTTCAGCGACCAGCGCTACTGCACCAGTAGTGCTAATGCAGGAATGCACAAGAGATGCGGGAACGAGAACAGGCAGTCGCAGCCAAACGTCAGTACGACAGGGGGCAGTGCGGCTGCATGTGATGCTGCTGCAGTTGTGCTGCAGGCATTTATGGACCCCTGGGGTGCTCGGGGCCATGTAGGCTGACCGTTGTGGCGAGTGAGCGATCTCTCGACGCTAACTACGATGCTAGGCACTCCGGTCACCCTTGTGCGGAAGCGCGGTACCCAACCACCCACACGAACGGCCGCACCTGTGCAGGGTGCCCGGCAGGCAGCAACGGTTGTCCGATCCGAACAGCGCGCGCGCCGCCCCCGCCTCCGCGCCCCCTAGGCCCAGCAGCGCCTCATCCCCCACGCGACTGGGCGGGTGGCTGTATGGCTGGCTGTCGAGCTGGTCGTGCATGTGGGCCCGTGGGGCCACGGACATGAGGGCCACCGGCGCTGCCCGCCTGCCCTGATGGTGGTAGTGGTCCTGCTGCTGCTGCCAGCCCTGCCGCTGCCAAGGGCCCTCCCCAAGGCCCTCCATCCTTAGCCGCTTCACGGGCCTGTCCACATGCCACCGCTCTGCATCTCCCTCGCCTTCTCCAACAGGCGGCCGCGCTGCCTGCGCCCCTGACCCCCCTCCTGCAGGCGACGCAGGGCCGTGCAGGGATGGGGGCAGATGGCTGCTGGCGGGAGGTGCTGTGAGGGTTGCGGTGGACGTGCCGCGGCGCAAAATGGGCGACAGCAACGACGAGAACCAGCCGCCACCGACACCGCCCTGCCTCCCGCTGCCGCCGCCATTGTCTTGCTGCTCTTGCTGCTGTTGCTGTTGCTGCTGGCGGTCGGTTTGCTGCTGCCCCGCCCCCGAGCCCGGGGACCGCAGCTCCGGCTGCACATACTCGCCGTCCAGCTCTGCGCCCCTGTCCACCTCCCCGGCCCCATGGTGAGGACCCCCGCGTTCTCCCCCTAACCCTCCCTCCCGCGCCCCCATCCAGGGCTGCCTTGCATCCACACTGACGTCCTCGCCACGGCCCAGGGAGGAAGGCGGTGCCTCCCAAGGGGCCTCCTCGGTCCAGCCGCCCGCGGCACCGTGCCGCTGTCCCAGCCCCTGCCCCTGCCCCCCGCTGGTCTCCGCCTGCAGGTAGGCCCGTAGGGCTGCCAGAGCCTCCGCCATGGGCACCTGTGCGGTCAGAGGGGGCAAGGACGGTATAAGAGAGGGCCGGCATACATCAGGTTGCGCAGCTGCGACAAGAGCTGGAGCAGCACGCTGGGTCCGCAGGGGCACGGGCGCCCCCTCAATCGGAACCTGGGCGTGCAAGCAGCAGTGAGCAAGGAGCTGCGTCACCCACGAGGAAGAATGGCCGTTGGGTGCCAGCAGTTCGTGAGGTGTGTCCTGGTGTCACGTATCTGCAGCCTCTCACAGCAACACGATGCCCGTTGCGCCGCACGGTACGCATGGGTATTCCACGTGCCCCCTGCCGTACGGCTCGAACGACTTTCGCTTGCACACGTTGCGGCCGCGCTGCTACCACCTAAGTCCATGTGCCATAACCGCGCGTGGCCGTCCTCAATCCCTTTCCCTCATCACACGCCCTTATCAACTGCAAAGCGTGCGGCCTGCTACTAGGTGCTTGGACGCAACGTGCCGGCCATGCACCTCTCAACACTTGCTTACCTGGCAGCCCCTCAGCAGCGCCTTGCTGCCGTCCGAGAACGACAGCCGCACGTCCCTCCCGCTGTCCACCGCCACATCCACCAGGTGGCAGGGCGGGGGCAGGGTGCGACCTCCCATGGAGGGCTGGGGCCCGCCGCCAGGGGCGTGCAGCAGGGGCAGGGAGCCCGCCGGCCGCCCCTCCGCCGCCTCTCGGGCCAGCCGCCACACGTGGGTGCGGACCCTGGGCAGCAGGAAAGGGGCATGGGGCGCATTTAGCTACGAAGAGTGTTGACTCTTCCCAGAGCGGTGCGGCGGAAGAGTGCCTGCTCTCCGCCGCACTGGATGCGTGCTTACGCGGACACTATACTCAACGTCTCCTACTGGGTCTGCACGCAAGTACCTTGCCGGTATGATGCGCAGGAAGTCCAGCAGGGACGGGTCCTCCAGGGGAGCCTCCGGTCCCCGACCCTCCTGCGGCTCCAGCTGCGTTCGCCCTCGCTGCTCAACATCCAGGTCCTGCCCCTGTGCGTGCCCATGCCCGTGCTCAAGCCCATGCAAGTATCCGCCCGCTGCTCCTCCTTCCACTGCTTCTCTTGTCCCCGCCCCCTCCGGCTCCACTCCGCTGCACCTTGCCCGCATGTCGGGCCCTATGTCCAGCCGCAGGGCGGGAAGAGCTGATACACGCTCCAGCAGGGCAGCAGCAGCAGCCTGGCGCTGCCGCTGCAGCAGCAGCTGCTGCGGCGGCGGCCCCTGCAGTGGCATGCAGCCCGGCAGCACCCGGCCCCCTGCTTGACCATGCCTGCCCCTTTGCAGCAGCGCCCTCTGCTGCTGCCCCCCGTGCTGCCCCCCGTGCTGCCCCCCGTGCTGCACCGCGCCCTGTGCGGCCCGCCGCTGCAGCTGCAGCAGCTTCTTCGCCTCCCGCTGCTGCGCCCGCTCCGCCCTCTGCTGTTGCTGCAACTGGCGCCACTCCTGCTGCTGCTGCTGCTCCTGCAATAGCCCTTCGCCTGGCTCTGCTATGACCACCTCCTGCTGCTGTTGCGCCTCCTGCTGCTCCTGTTGCGCTTCCTGCTGCTGTTGCTGCTGCGGTGCATCGAGGGGCGCCACGTGCATGTCAGCAGGTCGCCCATCAGCCCACGGCGCCATTGCGGAACGCCACTGGCGCCTGAGACCCTGCAGCCCCAAACTGGGCAGGTGGGGCGCGGCAGGGCCCGGCACACCGCTGCCACCAGGCCCAGCCCCAGGCCCAGCCAGTGGAGCGAGCCCACCCGATGTCACCGCGCCACCCTCAGGTGGCACCCCGTCATGCTGCACAGGGGAGCCCCCCTGACCCACATGGTAGGGCTGATCTGCCATGAACTCCTTCATATCGGAAAGGTGGTCCTCCGTAGGCTGCTGCGGGTGCGTGGGCGCATGGCATGGGCCACGCGCTGCGTAGCCCGTGGGTCCCCCGGCAGGTGCTGCGCATAGCTCGAAGGTGGGGGGCGGGAGCAGTGGGGGCGGAGGGCTGTCGGGCGGCGGAAGAGGCAGCTCCAGCAGCAATTGGGGCTGCGTAGGGTTTGCGGCAGCAGATGGCACGTGCTCCTGTGCGCAGGGGCCGTGTGGATGGTGGTTGTGTGGAGCGGCCATGGCCGTTACGCTCCCAGAAACCCCCGCCACTGCGCCTGCTGCTGCTGGCGTCAAGCCCGAGGGAAATTGGCCGGCTGGTACAGCAACGCCGTCGGGTCTGTGCGACCTGAATGGGCCCTCCTCGGGCTGGGACAGCGACGTCGCTAGGTCTGTTGCTGCTGCAGAGGGCCTGCCCATGCCCGCCGCTGTTGCAGCGCTCGTTCCCGCGGCGCCACCGAGCAACTCGGCCCACCTAGCATCCTCATCGTACTCTGTGTAGGGGGTGCTAACGATGAACTCGTAAGCCGCATCTGTTTGCACCTGGAGGAAACGCCAGTCGATGAGGGTGGCTTCCGCGCGGGCCGATTGCACGACACGGAAAAGACCCGATGCGCGGAGTATCTCTGCAATCTTTCCCCGATATTTGACTTTATCGGCTCGCAGCAGCTGGCCTAAGGCCGAGATGTTCTCCGCTGGGGGCTTAGGCCGCCCGGCCCCGGAAGCATTCGCGCGCCGGCGATAACCAGACACCACATTTCGAACTGCATATGCGACTACCAGCACCTGGTCGTCGGTCAACGGGTCACCCTGGTTGGAAAGTCGGCGGGACTGCGCACTGGAGTTCGACCCTCCACCCTTCTTTGCTTTCTTTTTCATGCTTTGTCGTGCACGCGTGTTACCAGCTATACGCAGGTTCCACGGTGAACATAGTGATGTAGCTGAGCGAGTATGTAGCCTTAGTAATCGGGCCGTACTGGGAAGCAGGGGAGCCCTTAACTGGGCAACAGAATTTAGGTGTCCCAAGCGGCCCTGGTTGTCTCCCTGGCTGCCCCCATTCATCCATTCCGTGCTTCATGATGGAGTCCCCAATGCTGCAGGCATCCTCTTCTCCTGCCACGCGCCGGTGACCAGGTGACATGGCCACGGTTAACGTGTCACGGTCCAGCATAGTGCAGAGGTGCGTTTCATGTGCCTAGTGGCCACTTGTGGACGATCGGCATGACGGCTGCGCCCAATGCCGCCCGATCGCTCAGCAATCG
>VFQN01001121.1_pt1 | contig 46667 bp, 45 predicted proteins | sample 3512371 | NCBI WGS metagenome assembly VFQN01 (sample SAMN10412370, study PRJNA504923) | tailings metagenome | isolation source: Replicate 2 from Balatoc abandoned mine | place: Philippines: Itogon, Benguet | collected 2017-08-28
GCCGTCGCTCTCGCCGCAGCCGTCATCTGGTGGCTCTAGTGAGTCCGGACCCTAGGCATCATCAGCCGTCTTCGCGACCGGTGCGCCGGCTATCCTGCAACGCTCGCGACTCGCGGCGGCGGCACGACGCGGGCTATTTGCAAGAGAGGCCGCATCGGCAGCCTCTCCAGTCTCCAGGGGCTCCTATGCGGACAGGCGTCCACCACCGGAGCGCGACCGGATCATCCACGGCATGACGCCGGGAGATTTCACCAGAATGCCCTTCTTCTCTCCAAAAGAGCGAATGGCATTGCGCCCAGTTTTTACCGGTTTGTGACCGTCGAAGGCCATGTAGCAGGTCTTCAATGCCGCGTCGTGAACGATATCACGATCTCTTTCAGGCCATTCTTCCAGAAAATCTATGGCGTCTTCCAGGCACGTTATCTCTCGGATCAGTTCTCTGCGTTCCCTCAGATATACGGGCCTATCAAATACCTTCGAGTTCATCTCTACCTCACTGAAAACGTTGGTGATCAACAAGGGTGGTGTCGGGATCGAGCACCGACCGAGGATGTATTTTCCTAGGTTTTCGGTTTCAAGATCAGTCTCAGCAGCGCCAGTAAAAAACACGACAAGATGGCGCCACGAGCCTATGGGGGGCACCCTCAAACCTCAATCTTCGATGACGACGCCTTATCGATGAACCACTCCCCTAACTCACTGTGATCGCCCCAGTGAACACGAGGGCAGTAACGTCGAGGTCGAACCGCTCTACGGCCTTTGACGTCCTCCCAGGGACCGGTTCGACTAAATGCAGAAAAAAGGAATGCTTCCGGCGGTGCTGTCGCTCAATCTCAGTGTCCGAAATCCTCTGCCCCACGTAGATTCCGTCATCGACTTTGTGTCCCTCGACCAAAACAGAATGCTTCACCGTGAATTTTACTGGGATGATGGTCATTGGTTTCCTCCAGTTGGCAGCACTTTGACACGGACCTGACGGAAGAAGAACTCGACTACATGGTAAAGACCTATGTCATAAGCGCTGGCATGCGTTGATACCGTTCGTCCAGTCTTGACTTGCCGCCCGTCTCGCGGCCTTCGGCGAGCATTTCCCCCGATCCTGCTGATGCTCGGCCTTGCCAGCCGATTGTCCGCGCTGCGCTTCTGGCAATGATGCTGGTGATCGAGATCCTCGTCTATCCAGGCGCCTGGCGAGCCACGGCACTTGCGCTGCCTGCCTGCTGTTCATAGCGGTGCGCAGACCGAGGCGGGTTTTCGCTTAATGCGGTTATCGCATGTCGAGTTTGTCGGTCAGCGTGGACTACATACTCGAGGTTTCTTTGGGGCTCTTGAAACGGAAGCGTACCTTTGGCCCCAGCCAAATCCGAGTAGTTACCGCGCGATTTCAATTACGACCTGTAATTTGACTATCTCGAAGTCGCTAACAAGCACATCTATCCTCAGCTGCCATTCCCCCGATAACGGAAGGACCACGCCTTCGCTCCGCCAAGTTCCATCTTTGAGGGTGGCTTTGCGCCGCATCGGCTCGACGCCAGCCTGAGAATTGGAGAATACAAACACCACCTCTTTCGGCACCATCGCCGAAAAGTCCGGCGCCATGACCAAAGCGGAAACCTCAACGGGGCCGGCACGGCCGGGCGTTATGGTTACCTCTGCAATGGCCTTGTCGGAGTGAATGTGAACCGACACCGGCTGAGCGGCGACGACGGCGAGCGCCCGCGGCGGCGGTGTAAACCGCCAAGTGGCCGCAACCGCCAGAATTGCCAAGACCAGAATGGTTTCCACGAAAACGACGCGCGCAAGCCTGTGCCTTGCTTTCCCCTCTCCAGCCTGTGCGGGTTTGGTCAGTGCCCACCGATTGAACGAGACCACCAGGAACAGCACCAGTATGAGGCCCAGCTTGGCGAGCAGAACGTTTCCGTAGGCGGTGTCGAGCAAGGCTGCCGGTCTCTCGACCTGAACGATTGCGAGCGCAATGCCTGCAATGATAAGGATGCCGACGGCGACCGGAATCAACCGAGCAAATCTCGCGAGCGCCGCCCGCCCGGTTTCAGCATCATGCCGCAAGGCATGGATCAGCGGGAGAAGGGCGCCGGCCCAGATGGCGATTGTCAATGAATGCAGGAACACGGCAGGCCGCATCAACAACTGAGGCGCGGCTGCACTAGCATGGCCGCTCAGCGCCAACGCGGCGGCGCCTGCGATCAGCGCAATTGACGCGACGGCTCGGCCCATGGCCGAACCCTGGACCCACAGCGCCACTACCGACAAGAAGAAAGCGCCGATCAGGAGAATGACGGTGCGGCCAAAACTCGTCTCGAATCCTGCCATCCAAGCCGCCGACGTGACCAATTCGGAAAGTGGAAGGTCAAGCGAGTCAAGACCCTGCAAGCCTGCTGATGCCAGGGTCGCGATCACGCCGATCGCGATCAGCGCGGACGTCAAGCGTTTCACACCGCCCGTCGGTGGTATGAGCCAACGAAGTGCGAAGGTGCCGCCAATGCCGAGGAACAGCCCGGCGTATAGACCAATCTTCGAGATCCATAAGGCCGCGCGCACGAACCAGTCGACGCTCTCCGTCGCTCTCGGCTTTGACGCACTCGATGCTCCTATGGAGAAGATGCTGGAACCGCCGACCGGATGGCCGTCCTCCGAAACAACCCGCCATGTCATGACATAGGTGCCGTCCACGAGATCATCGGGCGGCGTGATCTCAAGCGTCTTGTCGCGAAGAGCGAAGCGTTCAAGGTTTGTCGTGGCGCCATCGGGACGCACGAGCTTCAGGACGAGCGGCGAGACGGGCTCGCTGAAGGACAGCGAAAACATCGTCGGAGGTGTCGCAACCACCGTGCCATCCGACGGCGTTGCTGATGTCAGCGATGCATGCGCCAGCGCAGCCATTGTCAGACAGGACCAGGTGAGACCTGTGATCAAAGCCAGAAGGCCAAGCCGACCGAGGCGGTGGTTTCGCATGCACATTCTCCGGACTGGGTAGATTGGCTGGCGCCCCGAGAGCGCCAGCCGAAGTTATCAGTGGCCGCTCACGGCTTCGAGCAGCTTGACGCCTGGAGCCGGCAGCTCCAGATCGTCTTCAGACTGGCCTGCGGCCGGGATTTCGATCCAACGCTCGGCAGCGCCGTCCGGGCATTCCTGCACGACCGGAAAATAGAGCGTTTCGCCTGCCTTCAGATCTTTCGTCAGATAAACGCGCAGCACGAATTCATCGTATTCGTCATCACCGAGGTTGCCGCCGCTCCAGACGATCTCCTTAACGCCTTCGCTCGTCGGCGTGCCGTAATAGTCGTAGGACTTGGCGTAGGCGCCCTTGACCTTTTCCAGGGTCCAGCCGGCCTTCGGCTGCGGCTTGACCGCGATGACGCCTTCCGGAATCTGCACGCGAAGGACATTGGTCGGCTTGCCTTCGCAGCCGTGCGGCACCTGAAGGATGGCACGGTAGGTCGACCCGACAGGGGCTTCCTTGAGCTGCAGGGAGACATGGGCAAGGGCGGCCGAGGTGCCGACCGCAAGGGCTGCAATGGTAACGAGGGTATGCTTCAGCATAGGTATTCTCCTGAATTGCCGGTCATCCCGCCGGCGGGTTTTAGAAACGGGTGGAGATAGCGGAGTTCGGTCTTTCCAGACGGCATCGAGGAGATGATGAACATAATGGCGGCGCAGGACATCCGATCGCCGTTATCTTGCGTTCACGCAGAGGCACCGTGATCGCGAGTAAACTCGCGATAGGTCTTCATCATCATGCTCGTCGTAAGGAACGGTCGCCCATCAGGCGAAGGGAGGCGCCCGAGGATTGCCGGGAAGGCTATCGAGTACAGAATGGAAAGGTTCCGCAAACCTGATGACGGGCCGCTGAAGCGGTTCGGAAAGCGGGTTGAACAGGACCGCGACAGACGTATCCGCCGGAACGAAGGAATGGACTAGCCCGCAAGCCAGTGTGCAGCATTCCGGGAGTAATGGACGATCCTTGTTCGGCGTGGAGCCGGAATCGTCACCTTCCGCGCTGTTGATGCACAGCATGTTGCCGAACGCATCGACCATCGGTGTCGCGGCATTCGCCGCCATCGCGAAAGTGCCGAGAAGGATCTGCAACGCCATGACGATGGCGACGGCTACTGCCACCAATCCAAACCTGCCATGTCTTCGCCGCTTCGTCATTCAGACCTCTCGCATTATGTCTTAGCAATGCGCTGACACACTGAACAGAGCCCATTCACCGCCGAATTGTCGCATCACCGCCAATAGTGATCATCGAGATGGCGCGGCTGCGGTCTTTTCAATTTGTTTCGCTTGTCGGCGAAGGCCAAACGCCCCTACCATCCCCAACCCGCCAAGCCCCACCGTCAAAGATGAGAGGGATACGAACGACGGCCAGTGTTCAGGTACCGAGCGCCAGTGCGGCCCGACGATCTCCGCGGTGTTGAAGGAAGAATTGCTATAGGCGCAGCCGATGAGGGTGGCGCCACTCATAATCATCTCGTGTTCGATTTCCGAGATGAGAAGGGTGGCACGGGCGGCAAGGCGCGGCACCTCCCGTGCGCGAAGCAGGACAGCCTTTGTGCCCGCGAGATCGGCATGGCCGCACTCGTTGAACGGGCTCGCCTCATCCGACAGCGTGCCAGGCACGAGGGTCCAGAGACAGCGCGCGTGCTGCGCCTTGGCAAAGACCATGAGCTTGTAGAGATCGCGATCGTCGTAGGAGCCGAGCGAACCCAGCGCAAGAATCCGCGTGCGATAGGCGGACAGGATCGCCATTTCGCCATGCGTGACGAAGGGGATCGAGATACCGCTCGTATCCTGCGGCACGCGGTTGCGGTGCGCGAACGCATCGCCCGCGAACAGGCACAAGACGGTCAATATGCCAAGCGCACGCGTTTTCACCGGCCTAACCGATCTCCAAATCCAATACAGGGAGGGTAGATAAATCAACGCCCACCTGCAAGCACGCCTGGACGCGACACGTCCTCACCGTCGCATGCTTAGGGGTTACTAATGACTTATAGCGGCAAGGCCATCTTGCCGCATTGAGGGCGTTGGAGAATCCGATTATGTTCGCGCCGTGTCCGATGGCACAGAGGGGCATATGGTCGAGGGCTTTCACCGAGTTGAGCAGTTTGGGGTGCGCATACTCTGCGCGCTTGCCTTGCTGCTTGTCGGGTTCGCTCACACGCCCCCGGCGATTGGCAGCCATGGCCTTTCGCCAAGCGAGCTCGCCGAGTTCGTACTGCCTGATGGCACTCTTCCGGTTCTGTGCCTTCCCTCCGAGGATGGATCGACAAAGAAGACGGACCACGTCGGCAAACAGGGTTGCGAGGCCTGCCGGCTCTCAGCCTCTGTCCTCCTGCCGTCTCCTGCCGATGCCGTTGGAGAGCGTATCCTTCGCGCCGGCGAGCATATCGTTCCGGTGCGCGTCGAAGCGTTCTACCGTCAGCTCTTTCCCCCGAACGCGTCCCCGCGCGGCCCCCCGTCCGGCCTGACAGCCTGAAGCGCTGCTGCTCTTGCAGCGGCAAACTCAGCCTGCGCCGGGGTCATCCGTCTGAACGGATCCATTCCGGTGCGTTGCCGGATTATGTTCCATGTTCGACAGGACCATCGTGGGTGCCGCAGCACCCGTCATACTCATCGACTCTCCAACACGGCCGAGGTGCAAGCCTCCTGCCCGTATCGCGGCCCGCACGCAGTTCATCTTTCATGGCGCAACGCGGCCGAGCGGTTTGCGGATCGTCGACGGCTGCATCGCCCTCTTCCAGGAACTCGCTGACGGACGTCGACTGATCCTCGACATTCTCGGCCCAGGAAAGGAGGTAAGTGCCGAACTTCTCGATCTGCGCCAGTGCAAGGCGATCACGCTAACCTCGACACAGATCGAGACGATCGAAAGCCTCCGCGAGCCATCTTCGCTCGAAGGCGCGCTACGCCAGATGCTGTGCCGTGCACAGGAGCATGCCTTGCTCCTCGGGCGCAAGACCGCTGTCGAACGCGTCGCAAGCGCCATACTCGATCTAGCCGCACAATTTACCCGCAGACGAAGAAACACGGCTGGCGGCCGAGCCACGTTCACCCTCTTTCTCACCCGTGCCGATCTTGCCGACTGGCTCGGACTGACGCTCGAAACCGTCAGCCGATGTTTTGGGGTGCTGAAGCGCTCCAAGCTGATCGCATTCGACCAGCCCGAACGCATCACGATCCGCGATCGCGCCGCCTTGGAAGCGATCGCGCTTGGCCGAGCAGGCCGGCACGCGCAGATCTGATCCAAAACCCTGGGGAACTATCCATGACAATGACAGCAGACACATCGCCAATCCGAGCGGACGGAACTTCACCGCGGTCCTTCTATGTGGCCGCCTGGCGATGGCACTTCTATGCCGGCCTCTATGTCGCGCCGTTTCTCATCATGCTCGCCGTCACCGGCTTGATCATGCTCTGGTCGTCGGTTCTGGTTGGTCGTGACGGCGAGAAGATCTTTGCCGTCACCCCTTCCGGTCAGGCGGTCCCTGTGTCCGTACAGGCTGACGCCGCAGCCGCGACGGTACCGGGCGGAACGCTCGTGCAATATATCGTGCCGAGAACCGGCGAACAGCCTGCGGTGTTCCGCATCAACGCTGGCGACACGTCGACAATGGTCGCTGTCGACCCCTATTCCGGCGTCGCGTTGGGGTCATGGGATCGCCGGGATGCGCTCTATGACCTCGCAAACGTCATCCATGGGACGCTTCTGATTGAAACGGTCGGCGATCGGCTGATTGAAGTCGCGGCCGGCTTCGGCGTGGTGCTGATCGTGACCGGCGTGTTTTTGTGGTGGCCGCGGGACGGACGCGGCTTGGCGCGTTCGCTCGTGCCCAACCTGTCGGGGCGCGGCCGACAGCTGTGGAAGTCGCTTCATCAGACAATCGGTGTCTGGGCCGCAATCGTGCTCGTGATTTTCCTTGTGTCGGGACTTAGCTGGGCCGGCATCTGGGGCGAGCGCATGACGCAGGCCTGGAGCACATTTCCGGCGGAGAAATGGGACAACGTCCCGCTTTCGGACGCAACCCACGCCAGCATGAACCATGGCGGGGTGAAGGCCGTCGCCTGGGCGCTCGAACAGACGCCCATGCCGGCCTCCGGCTCGCACGAAGGTCATGCAGGCATCCCGGACGGACAGTCGGTCGATCTCGACAGCGTCGTCGCTCTCGCCCGCACGATAGGCTTTGACGGCCGCTTCCAGCTCTCGTTCCCGAGCGGTGATAGCGGTGTCTGGACGCTCGCGCGAGACACGATGAGCAATGACAGCGCGGACCCGACGTCCGACCGTACCGTTCACATCGACCGCTATACCGGCAAAATCCTCGCCGATGTCGGCTTTTCCGATTACGGCGCGGCAGGCAAGGCGATGGCTGTCGGCATCGCGTTCCATGAAGGCGACATGGGCGTCTGGAATATCGCACTCAACACAGCCTTTTGTCTCTCCGTCATATTCATTTCGGTCAGCGGTGTCGTGATGTGGTGGAAGCGTCGGCCGTCCGGCGCAAGACGCCTGGTCGCACCCGCTGTGCCGGAGAAGATCGGCGTCTGGAAATCCGCCGCCGTCATTATGATCGCCGTGTCCCTGCTCTTCCCGCTCACCGGTATCGTTCTCGTCACCGTCCTTGCTCTTGACCTGCTGTTCATTCGGCATGTGCGGCCGGTCAAGCGCGTTTTGAGCTAACCCCTAATTCGTAGAAATTGGAGACTATCCATGAAGACGCTTATCGCCACACTCCTCCTCGTCACCGTGAGCCTGGCTTTGCCGGGCTCGGCCCTCGCCGAAGGCTTCAAGGTCGGAACCATTGAGATCAACCACCTCCATTCCCGCGCGATGCTGCCGGGTGCAAAAGTCGGGGGCGGCTACCTGAACATCACCAACACTGGCGCCGATGACCGTTTGGTGAGCGCGACCGCCGAGCGCGCGGGTACCGTGCAGCTTCATGAGATGAAGATGGACGGTGGGATCATGGTGATGCGCGAGCTGAAGGACGGCATAGCCGTGCCCGCGCACTCGACGGTCGAACTGAAGCCGGGCGGCTACCACGTCATGTTCATGAAGGTCAGTGAAGGCTTCAAGGAAGGAGAAGAGATCAAGGCCACCCTGACATTCGAAAAGGCCGGATCGGTTGAGGTCGAGTTCAAGGTCGGCCCCGCCGCAGGCTCAGCGGCCGCGGCGAGCGACGACGAGCATGCCAATGCGCACGAGCATCACAAGCCGCTCAGTGAGGCATCGGCTGTCACGGGCGATCCGCAACTCGATATCCCTGCCAAACTCAAGTCGATCTTCGAAACGCCGGACAAGACCCTTTCCGTCGCACCCGTCGTCGTCGAGGGCGATTGGGCGATTGCCGGCTGGACGCAAGACGCACGCGGCGGCCGTGCGCTCCTGAAGAAAAAGGGTGACGGTTGGAGCATCCACCTCTGCAGCGGCGACAGCCTAAAGGATCCCCATGCCCTCAAGACGATGGGCTTGTCCGACGAGCATGCAACGTCGATTGTGGCTAAGCTTGCCGAGGCGGAGAAGCATATCGCGCCGGAGACAGTCACGCTCTTTGCGAGCTTCGAGGGCACAGTCATGGTCGAGGGCGGCGACGCCCCGGCACATGGTGAGCACGAGGGGCATGCAAAATGACACCGCGAAACCCGTTCGTACTCATCTTTGCGTCTATCGGAACGATCTTTGGAGCGGTTCTTGTCGGCGTGATCGTCTGGGTTGCCATGAACAGTCCTCGTCCAGGACCGTTTGACGTCAAATTCTCACTTGTCGATGACAAGGGCGAACAGGTCGACCAAGGCCTGTTCAAGGGAAGCCCGTCGCTCGTTTATTTCGGGTACACGAATTGCCCGGAAGTGTGCCCGACCACGCTCTTCGAGGTTGCCGGATATCTAAAAGATCTTGGACCGGAGGGATCTGGCCTCAAGACTTACTTCTTCTCTGTCGATCCCGAACGTGACACGCCGGAAGTGATGCACGGCTATGTCACGGCATTCACGGACAGGATCAGGGGCATCACTGGCAGACCCGACGAGATGCAGAAAGTCATCGAGGGCTGGATGATTTATGCGGCCAAGCTGCCCAGCGAGGACGGCGACTACCACATGAGCCACACCATGTCGCTTCTGCTGATCGGCGCCGACGGACGCCTCAAGGGACTGCTGCCTTATGGCGCTGAGCGCGATCGCGCTCTCGAGCAAATCCGCAAGACGCTTCTCTGAAGAACGGTGGTGCCCACGATACGACTTGCACCGCCTCCATAGTGAAAATCGCTTCATTGTTCGGAGCACGCTTGGTCGACATAGTCGGCTATGCAGCTTGCGGCTTGGTTTGCAGCGGTACCGAACCGGATCTGGTTTCGCTGTCTCCCAACGCGACTTTGGCCAGCGCACGCTCAAGCGCCTCGATGCAGATCGGATCGTGCGACTTGCCTGCGTCCTCCCACAAGATCGCAAGGGCCTTGGCGATCGGCATAGCGGCTCTGTAGGGTCGGTCGGCGGTCAGAGCATCGAAGACATCCGCCGTCGAGACAATTCGGACCTCCATCGGAATATTCTCCGCCATTAAACCACGCGGATAGCCTTTCCCATCCAGCCGTTCATGGTGTGCCCCCCCGATCAGTGCCGCCTCGGAGAACGCCCCGATGGTAGACAGGATATGCTCTGAAAACTCGGCATGCCTCTTCATCTTGAGCCATTCATCCTCGTCAAGCTTGCCGGGCTTGTCGAGTACGCTGTTGCTGACACCGAGTTTGCCGACGTCGTGCAGCAAGGCAGCCCGCTTGAGGAGCCGGCGGGCCTCGAAACCGATGCCCATTTCCTCCGCGATCAGGTCGGTGAAGAGTGCCACACGATCACTGTGGCCGGAAGTATATGGGCTCTTGGCGTCGATGACCTTGGCGAAGCCGGCAGCAATGTCATCGAGGTAGTCGTCATCAGCCATAATTGCATGTTGACCCGGTTCGGAGGCCAACACGATTGCCTCCACATCGGAAGAGGACAAGGCATCCCAGAAAAGGCGGTTCTCTGACACGCGGACAAAGGCCTTGACCAAGGAGGGATCGAACCAATCGCCCTTGCGCTTCTTGACTTCCTTGAGTGCACTTTTCCGGCCGCCACTGACATGAAATATGTCGATTACCTGAGCCAGGAGAGCAATACGGGAAAACAGCGGTATCTGGTCGCCGGCGAGCCCATTCGGCTTTCCGCCCCCGTTCCAATGCTCGTCGAGTCCAAGGATTCCCTGGGCTACGCTTTCGGAGAACCGCATCTGTCGAGCGATCTCGGCGCCGCGCTGGCAACGCGTCTGAATGAGTTCGGTGGAGAGCTCTCCACCGTTTTGCAGAATGTTCAAAATACTGCGAAATCGCTCGGCAAGGCCTGACTGCATGCCGGTGTGGCTGATGACGAACCGGAGGACCTGGGTGAGACTGCCGTCAACCAGCTTGAAATCGCGTTTGAAATTCAGATCATCGGCGAGATAGAGTTCGCAGATGCGCGCGGCGTTGCTGCTACAGCCGAGATCCTTCAGCAAAAGCGTATAATAGAGATCATGCAATTGAACGTCATCAAGGCCGATCTCGCGACCGACATGCATGCCGATATAACAGCATCGGATGCAATGCCCCTCAGGTTGCCCCTCGGTCATATCGAGCGCCTTGCTCAAAGCTTCGATGATTTCCGCCAAGCGGATTTGAACGCCCGTCATAAGCTCGACCTCGTTGATAGCCGAACATTAGTTGAAGAAGGTTGTAGAAGGATTGAGCAACCGACGTTGGCGCAAAAATAAGAGCGCGACAGTCTACCCGGCAGGCCAGTTCCGCTTATTTCGCGAGGAAACAGAGATACTTACCGCGTCAATTTGGCGAACCCCTTCGCGAGAATAGGCCCGGTGGGGCGTTTGCTCCGTGAACCACCCGCTTCCTCGAGGGTTATCTCGTACAGCTGCGCATCTGCAGGCTTCGGAAGTGACCACCCGGCTAGCCTTGCCGAACGTGACCCGTTCAGCACCCCGAGAGACATTGGCCCCATTTCGATCGAGGGTAGTGTCCAGACCTGCATTGTCTTGTCGTCCGGAACCGTAAAATCCGTGAGCAGCCTCACATTGGCCGAGTCGTTTCCAAAGTCCTCAACTACGGCCTGGACTTCGCCGGCCTCATTCATAAGCACCGCCACAACAAGGGGCTCGACCTGTCGCGTTATGCTCCATGTCAGGCCTATAGCCAAAACGATCGAGGCAGCGATCGCCGATACGGCGGCCGCTCGCCAACCGGAGCGATGATTGTCGTTGACCGCCTTGGCGGGATTTGCCGCAATCGCAAGCGATGTCCGTTGCTGTTCGGTCAGTCTGGAGGAAATCGCATTCCATAGGCTCGGCGATACATCCGTCGGCGCGAGACCTGTATCGAGCGGCAAGAACCGTTCGTACGCCTCAGCCACGGCCTGCTTCAAAGCTGCATTGAGCTCGATTTCCGCCTCAACATATGCCCTGTCGCCGTCCTCGAGCAGACCAAGCACATACTCGTCAGCGATGACGGAGATTTCGTTGGATTCGAGGTTCATGCCATGCACTCCCGCAGCGAGGAAAGGCCCCGCCGAATCCAGGACTTTGCGGTGCCCAGCGGCAGCCGCAACCGTCCGGCAATCTCGCCGTGGGTGTACCCACCCACATACGCCATCAGGATGCCGCGTCTGCGCACGTCATCCAGCCTGCTCAGGCATTCGTGCAACCGGCTGCCCCGATCCAGCTTATGCCAAGCCGACATGATCTCATCCAGTTGGTCGGCATCCCGCAAGACCTCCAGCTGGCCGTCTTCGACCAAATCCTCGCGACGCCCGTCACGCAGCAGATTGAGAGCCCGGTTGCGGACAATTGCATAAATCCACCCCCGCGCCGAACCGCGTGCCGGCGAGTATTGGTGCGAATGGGTCCAGATGCGGATAAAGCCTTCCTGCACCACTTCCTCGGCAAGCTCACGGCGCCTCAAAATGCGTTGCGCCACGGCGACGAGACGTCCGGCTTCCTGGTCGAATATCCGCTTCAATGCATCCTGGTCGCCTTTTGCACAATCGGCAAGCGCTGCTTCAAGGTCTGTCGACTGGTCTGTCACCAAGGCCAAGCGCGGTCTCCTCCTGGTGGCTTGCTATAAGCATATCTGTCGTAGTCGCTGTTGCCATGCGGGTAACCGCTCGTCCAGTCCATAAGCTCGGCCGGCCCCGAGTTCACTATATCGTGACGACACACCGCAGGGCCGCGTGGATGCAGGGTCGGAAATATTTTTCAGGTCTGCATCCAGAGCAGTCTCTCAGGTGTCTTACGATGGAGAGCGCGCAGGTGGCTCATGCCGAAGGCTCTCAACCAAGCAGAAACACAACTGGAGACCAACATGACCATTGCTCGCACCGCATTTGCCGCCTCAACTGTTCTCGTCATATCCACGACTGCTGTCATGGCTGCCCCGGTCCTCGGCCTCACGGGTGAGAAAACCTTGATCATGTTCGACACGGCGACACCCGCCGTCAGCAAGACGATCGAGGTTACCGGCGTTGACAAGCTTGTGGGCGTCGATTTCCGCCCAGGAAACAAGACAGTGATCGGCGTGACATCTGAACACGCGATCGTGTCCATCGATCTGGAGACCGGCGCCGCAACCGAAGTCGCCAAGATGGACAAGATGCTCACGCTCACGGAAGCGCCTGTCGTGGTCGATTTCAATCCCGTGGCAGATCGCCTGCGTTTCATGACAGGCACCACGAACCACCGCGTCCATCCTGATACAGGTGCCGTGACCGTCGACGGTACGCTCGCTTTTGAAGAGGGCGATATGCACAAGGGTGAAACGCCGGACATCGTTGCGGCGGCCTATACAAACTCGATTGGAAAGCCTGAAAAGACGGCGATGTACAATATCGATGCGACCATCGGCGCCCTCGTCCAGCAGACCAAGCCGAATGACGGAACGCTGAAGGCGATTGGAAAACTCGGCCTCAAGGAGAAGCCCGCCACCTACGCCTTCGATATCCAGGGTGAAGAGGGCGGCAAGAACACCGCTTTCCTCGTAGCGAGCAAGGCTCTCTACACAGTCAATCTGGAAACGGGTGCGGCAACGGAGATCGGCGCTATCGATGGCCTTGAGAACGAGATCCGCGACATCGCAGTTCTGCCATCCATGTGATAGGTTGGCGCAGAAGCTGTCTTGAACGCCATTTGGTGAAACCGTTTGCACGATATGATCGGCCGCCCCAACGGTGCGGTCGATCTCACTTTACCGGAGAGTGCAATTCACGGTACGACAATTACGTGCACCTGATCACACATTTCAAGGAGCTCGCGATACTCAGCCGAACGCGAAAGACGATCACTATTTCCGAATGTTAGCATAGACCCGCCGGGGCCACCCTCCGGTGCCAAATGGGTTCAATTTCTCGTGCTTATACACACTGGAAGGCGTGCGAACCACCAATCCCGGTATTCAGTTATGGATTTGCTCTTGAATGGGCTCGAGCCAGCGGCCCGATAGTTGCGTCTTTGGCGGGCTGAGGTTCTCTATAATTCTGCAGGCGCCTGAAAGCGCTATATTCAGCTATCCGGGGCCCAGCAGGAACAAGTTCTTTTCACCCACATTGTGCCCTCGTCTTTGCACCGGCGAATCCAGGGCATCCCAGGTGAGCAGGACACCTCGCTCAGAGCTTCACGATCGCCTTGCGAGCCAACAAGCCTTGCGGTGCGAACAACAGAACTGCAATGACAAGCAGAATGGTGAAGGCGTCGCGATAGCTGAGTAGGCTTTCCGGCAGGTAGGCCTGCAAGAAGACCTCGATGAAGCCGAGCAGAAAGCCGCCGGCGACGGCGCCCGAAAGGCTGCCGAGGCCACCGATGATCGCCGCGATGAAGGCCTTGAGCACCGGCAGGAAGCCCATCAGCGGATCGACGCTGCCGCGTTGGGCCACCCAGAGAATGCCGGCAACACCCGCCATGAGGCCGGAAATCGCGAAGGCCGTGGCAACGACCGCATTGGCGCGGATGCCCATCAGGCGGACGATGGCGAAATCCTCCGATGCCGCCCGCATGGCGCGGCCCAGCACCGTGGTGCGCAGGAAGAGGTTGAGACCGACCAGCATGATGACCGTGACGAGAATGGAAATCGCCTGGATGACGCCGATATGCAGACCGCCGATCTCGATGGTGCCGGACAGGCTCATCGGCATCGGTACCGGCTTGGGGCGAGCGGAAATGAAGTTCTGGAACAGCACGCGCAGGATGGCACTGACGGCAAAGCTCGTCAGGAGCAGCGTCGTGCCGCTCGCGCCGCGCACCGGCCGGAAGGCGGTGCGCTCCATCAGCAGCACCAGCACGATCGCGACGGCTAGCGCGAAGATGACGGCAAGGCCGAAGGGCATCCCGACGATCAGTGCGAAGCAGAGGCCGTAACCGGCGACCGTCATCAGTTCGCCATGGGCGAAGTTGATGAGGCCCATGATCGAGAAGACGACGGCAAGACCGAGCGCCAGCAGCGCATAGGTACCCCCGAGGCTCAGCGCATTGACCAGCTGCTGCAGGAACATGTCCATGGATGGTTTTCCTTCTTGCCGGTCACGCGCCGAGATAGGCGCCCTGGATTTCGGTGGAATTGCGCAGATCGGCAGCGGAGCCTGACAGCACGATGCGGCCGTTCGCCATGACATAGCCGGCGTCGGCGATCTCCAGCGACAGCGAGACATTCTGCTCGACGAGCAAGATGGTCAGTCCACGCTGGCGCAGGCCGGCGATCAGCTCGAAAATCTGGTCGACGATCTGCGGGGCAAGGCCGAGCGACGGCTCGTCGAGCAGCAGGAGATCGGGCGAGGACATCATGGAGCGGGCGATCGCCAGCATCTGCTGTTCGCCGCCGGAGAGTGAGCCCGCCTTCTGATGCAGGCGCTCCCTCAGGATGGGAAAGCGCGACAGCATGTCCTCGCGCACCGCGTCGATCTGCCCCCTGCCCTTGTGCATGGCACCGCCGAGGAGAAGGTGTTCGTCGACCGTGAGGGTCGGGAAGATGCGGCGCCCTTCCGGTGTCAGGGTCATACCCATGCGCACGATCATCTCGGGCGGCAAGGTGGAAATGTCCTTGCCGGCGAAGGTCACGCGGCCGGCTTTCTTGGCGGCAAGGCCAACGAGCGCATTGAGCGTCGAGCTCTTGCCGGCGCCATTGGCACCGAGGAGGGTGACGATCTCGCCCTTGCGGACCTTGAGATCGACGCCCTTCAGCGCCTCGACCGGCCCATAGGCGACCTTGAGGCCGCTGACCTCGAGCATCGGGGTCTCGTCGGAAATGTCACGCGTCATCGGGCAAATCCTCGCCGCGGCTCATCCGCCCCGGCCAACAGCAGGAAGATTGCCCTCCGGCACGACCGGAGGGCATCACTTGAACATCACGGTGCGGGAACGTCCTCGGCCGCCGGCACACCCTGGCTGACCAGCGAGCGGTTGCCGCCATCGATGCGCACGAGCGAGACGGAGCGCAGCGGCATGCCCTGCGTACCGACATAGCTGATCTTGCCGGTCACGCCCTCGACGCCGTCGAGCGACGCGATGGCTTCGCGGATAGCTGTCGAGTCCACGCTGTCAGCCTTGGTGACGGCCGCCTCGATGACCTTGCCGAGATCGTAGCCGTTGGCGATGTAGACCGTGTCCGGGTCCTGGCCGAACTTCGCCTTGTACTTCTCGTTGAAGGCGGCAAGCGGGCTGCCTTCCGTCGCGAAGCCTGCCGTGGTGAAAACCACGCCGTCGACGAGCGGACCGAGACCGAAGGTTGTCGGGGAATCGATGCCATCGCTGCCGAGGATCGGCGTGGTGACGCCCGCACCGCGCAATTGGCGGATGAAGGCCGGGAAATCCGGTTCATAGGCGGCGGTCATGATGACGTCGGGCGCCGGGTTCAGCGCCTTGATCTTGGTGACTTCGGCGCTGAAATCCTGCTGGCCCATGCTGTAGGTGCCTTCGCCGACGACTTCGCCGCCCTTGCCCTTGAAGCTGGTCGCGAAATATTCCGGCAGCTTCAGCGTATACGCGGTATCCGGCGACTTTAGCACATAGGCGGTCTTGAAGCCCTTTTCCTTGGCATAGTTCGCCAGCACCGCGGCCTGCACGTTGTCGGCCGGGTAGTTGCCGAACATGTAGTCGCCGACGGCGAGCGGCATGGTCGGCGTCGTGGCGCAGAAGGAGAAGGCCGGGATCTGCGCAGCCTGGGTGATCTGGCCGGCGGCGATCGACGGGTCGGCGTCGCAGGGCGTGATGAGGATCTTGATACCCTCGTCGACCAGTTCTTGCGCCACGAGCGCGGTCTGGGCGGCATCCGAGCGGGTATCTTTGGCGATCAGCTTGATCGGGAATTTACCGGCGATGCCGCCGGCCGCGTTGATTTCGTCGACGGCCATCTGCAGGCCTTTCAGCGATGGCTGGTCATAGGGCGCAAGGCCGCCGGTCTGCGCGGTCGCAAGCCCGACGACAAGGTCCTCGGCAAGTACGGGGAACGCGAGGGCGCCAAGCGCGGTGGACAAGAACAAGGCCTTCAATGTCGTTTTCATTCTTATTCTCCTCTGGTGGTTATGCGGGCTTGCCGGCGGTATGCGGATCGAGATCCGGCATGGCGGCGTCGATTGCGGACTTCGTCTGCTGTGCCGTCGAACGGCGGCGACCGATATAGGCTTCAATGACGGCGGGATTGGCCTGGATTTCAGCGGGCGTGCCGATTGCGATCTGCTGGCCCTTGTTGAGCACCACGACCACGTCGCAGAGCCGCATGATGAGCTTCAGGTCGTGCTCGACGACGAGGAGCCCGAGGCGGTGCTTCGTGCGGATACGGTCGAGCACGGTCATCAGTTCCTGCGTTTCGGCCGGGTTCATGCCGGCGGCGGGCTCGTCGAGCAGCAGGTAACGGGGTTTCAGCGCCAGCGCGCGGGCAATTTCCAGCCGCCGTTGCGCACCGTAGGACAACGTGTCGGCAAGCTGGCCCTCGACAGTGCCGAGACCGACTTCAACCAGCGCCTCGCGGGCAAGGCCCACGGGATCGCGCTCGCCGGCGACGGCGCTTGCGGCGACCGTGACGTTTTCCAAGACGGTGAGGTTTTTGAAAAGACGGATATTCTGGAAGGTGCGGGCAAGGCCGGTGACCGGCACCCGATGCACCGGGAGCGACGCGACATCTGTGCCATCGATCATCACCCGGCCGGTGGACGGCGGCACCACACCCGAGACGCTGTTGATGAGCGTCGACTTGCCGGCGCCATTCGGGCCGATCAGGCCCGTAACGAGGCCCGGACGGATTTCGAAGTCGGCCTTTTCCAGCGCGACCAGCCCGGAGAAACGCTTGCCGACATTTTCGACGCGCAGCGTACCGGTATCCCTGGGCGTTGCCTGCACCGGCTGCCCGGCCATCGGCTTGACGACGCCCGCGGCGAGGCGCTTGAGGAACGGCACCTGCTCGTCGATTTCGCGCACGCCGAGCAGGCCATCCTGAAGGCGATACATGACAAGCAGGATGGCAAGGCCGATGCCGATATCGGTGAGACCGAACACCGTCGGCAGCGAGAAGACGCCGAGATCGACGCCGCCTTCCAGCTTTCGCAGCAGTTCCACGATCAGCATGATGACGGCCGAACCGACGACCGCACCGGAGACGGTGGTGATGCCACCGAGGATCAGCATTGCGAGCAGCATGAAGGTGAAGTTGAAATAAAAATCCTTCGGCGAGAAGGCGCCGATGAAATGCGCAAACAGCACGCCCGCCGCCCCGGACAGGATCGCACCCAGCACCCAGGCCAGGAAGCGGTGCAGGCGCACATTGACGCCGACGGCCGTCGAGGCAATCTCATCCTCCCGCGAAGCGCGCAGCTTCATACCGGCGGCGCTATCGCGATAGATACGCGCGACGGCGACCGCGAGAATGGCGAAAGGAAGCGCGACCCAGATATTCACCGCACGGGGAATGCCGAAGAAGGTCTGGCTGCCGCGGGTAAAGTCGCTGGAGGCGACCAACACGACATGCACGATGACGAGGAAGCCGAGCGTACAGATCGAGGCCGAGGAGCCGCCGAGCCGGGCAACCGGAATGCCGATGGCGACCGCCACCAGCGCGACGACGACAAGCGCCACAAGAAGGGCCGGCAGAAACGGCATGCCCCAGCCCATCAGCCAGTCCGGCAGATTCGGTAGTGCTGTCTTCTGCACGATCGGATTGATGGTCAGGAGGCCGGACGCATAGGCGCCGACGGCCATGAAGCCGACATTGCCGAACGAGATGATGCCGGAATTGCCGCTGTAGACGCCAATGCCGATGACGGCGATCACGTTGATCAGGAACAGCGTCACCAGCCGTTCCCCTGCCCCTGGAAAGAGGCCTTTCGCCACCAGGGCCGCGACCACCAGGGGGAGCACCGTCGCGATGATCCCGACGACGGTTCCGCGCCTTATGCGCACCATCAGCATTCTCCCGATTTGCGGCTTCTTTTGTCGAGCCCGTTCCCGCAACAAACGTTAATCGAGAAACCGCGTATGTCAATCTTGTTTCATTTTTTATTGTCTGCTAGCAAGAATGTAACAAAATTAAAATCGCGCCACGAACGCCGATCACGAGAGGGAGGCAAGGAATGGCCATTCGAGACCGCCTGACGGACGGGGAAATCGCCTTCACACGGGCGGAGCTGAAAATCGTGCGGCAGCTGCTGTCGAACTATCCGGCAGCCGGGCTCAACACGGTTGCGCATCTCGCCGCGGCCGCCGATGTCAGCAACCCTACGGTCGTGCGCTTTGCCAACAAGCTTGGCTTCGAAGGCTATCCAGAATTCCAGGCGGCGCTTCTCAGCGAAGTGCAGGAGCGGATGAGCTCGCCGCTCTCCATGCTCGACACGCGCAAGCCGTCCCTGGAACAAGAGAATTTCTACCAATACTTTTTGCGTGCCAGCATTCACGCGCTGGAAGCGTCGATGCAGATGCTGCCGCCCGATGATTTCGAGGCCGCCATCGATGCCGCCGCCGATCTCAACATGCGCGTTCATTGCCTCGGCGGACGGTTCAGCGGCTTCCTTGCCGGTCTTCTGTGGTCGCATATGAAGCAGCTGCGCGGCGAAACGCGCTGGATCAACGGCTCGCAGGCCGATCAGGTCGACCAGCTGGTCGATCTCGGCAAGCGCGACGTGCTCTTCGTCTATGACTACCGACGCTACCAGATCGACACGATCCGTTTTGCCCGACAGGCGGCCAAGCAGGGTGCGCGCATCGTGCTCTTCACCGACCGCTGGGTTTCGCCGATCGCCGAATTCGCCTCCGTTACGCTGATGGCGCCGGTCGATACGGTCTCGCCCTATGACACGATGGTGCCCGCCATCGCCCAGACTGAGGCGCTGATCGCCGGCCTGACCGCGCGCCTTGCCAACCAGTCGCGCGGCCGCATCGAGCGCATGGAGGAGCTGCGCCGCAGCTATGCCATCACCGAAGACGCCTACAGCCCGCCGGTCGACGGTAGCAAATGACATTGCGCCCGAACGGCGAACCGACATCCATTGGAGGACAGACATGACTGCGATTGAAGTGCAATACGGCAAGGACCTGCTGCGGCGCGACAGCACCTACAAGGCCGGCATGACGGCCCTGCTCTATGTCGACATGCAGCGCATTTGGTGCGAGCCGAACCTCGACCCGACCCATCCGCAGGATGCCGACAGCTACTACCACCGCCGTCTGCGCGAAAAGGTCATCCCCAACCAGGTCCGCATTCTCGAAGCGGGCCGCAAGGCCGGCTGCAACGTGCTGCACACCATCATCGAAAGCCTGACGCTTGATGGCCGCGACCGCTCGCTCGACCACAAGCTTTCCGACATGCATGTGCCGAAGGGCTCGCCCGAGGGACAGGTGATCCCGGCGCTCGCGCCCATCGACAACGAGATCGTACTGCCGAAAACCTCCTCCGGCGTCTTCAACTCGACGAACATCGACTACGTGCTGCGCAACCTCAACACCCGCTACCTGATCATCGCCGGCGTCGTCACCGACCAGTGCGTCGACATGGCCGTGCGCGATGCCGCCGACCGCGGCTATCTCGTCACGGTCGTCGAGGATGCCTGCGCCACCTACAGCCAGGAACGCCACGACGCGGCGATGCGCGCCTATGCCGGCTATTGCTGGATCACGGACACCGACACCGTCGTCAGCCGCCTCGGCGGGCTCGGCCGCACCTGATCGTTTCAAGAAGGGGATCACCATGACCGAGAGCAGCAACGGCAAGGCCTTCGCCGACCTGACGGAACTTGCGACCTTCGTCACGACCGACATTGCCGGCATCACCCGCGGCCGCAGCTTCGCGGCCTCCGAGATCGAGGATTACCTGCGCAAGGGCGTGGGCTGGGTGCCGGCGAACCTCGCGCTGACACCGTTCGACCTCATTGCCGACCCGAACCCCTGGGGCTCGGCCGGCGACCTGCGGCTGATGGCCGATCCCGCCAGCAAGGCGCGCGTCACCTGCCTGCCGGACGAGACGCCGCTGCACTTCTACCATGCCGACATCACGGACCTCACGGGCGAGCCATGGGAGTGCTGCGTGCGCAGCTTCCTGAAGGCGACGCTGGCCGAATTCGAGAAAGAAGCCGGTCTCAGGGTCATCAGCGCGGTCGAGCAGGAATTCCAGGTGCTCGGCGCCGACTGGCCCGCAGCCCCTGCCTTCGGCCTGCGCGCCCAGCGCCGCGCCGAACCCTTCGGATCCCTGCTGATGACCGCGCTGAAGGAAGCCGGCGCCGAGCCGGAAATGTTCCTGCCGGAATATGGCAAGGACCAGTTCGAAGTCACCTGCCGCCCCGCCCCCGCCCTTGTCGCCGCCGACCGCGGCGCGACGATCCGCGCCGTGACCCGCGAGGTTGCCGCCCTCTTCGGCTGGACCGCCAGCTTCGCGCCGAAGACGGACCCCAACGGCGTCGGCAACGGCGTGCACCTGCATGTCAGCTTCACCGATCTCGACGGCAACCCCGTGACCTTCGACGCCTCGCGCCCCGGACGGCTCTCCAAGGTCGCCGGGTCCTTCGCGGCCGGCGTCATCAGGCACCTGCCGGCGCTTGCCGCCTTCACCGCGCCCTCCGTGCTCTCCTACATGCGCCTCGTGCCACATCACTGGAGCGCGGCCTATACCTGCCTCGGTGAAAAGAACCGGGAAGCGACGCTGCGCATCTGCCCGACGCTCGACCTGCCCGGCAGCAACCCGGCCAAACAGTTCAACATGGAATACCGCGCTGCGGACGCCTGCGCGAGCCCGCATCTGTCGCTGGCCGTCGTGCTGCGTGCCGGCCTCGAGGGCATTCGCGCCGGGTTGGAACAGCCGCCATTGATCAACACCGACCCGTCGGAATTCTCCGCCGAGGAACAGGCGAGGCTCGGCATCCGCCGCCTGCCTTCCAGTCTTTCGGAGGCACTCGATACGCTGGCTGCCGATGACGTGGTGACGGGCTGGTTCTCGAAGGATTTCCTCGACTGCTATTTCGCCATGAAGCGCAAGGAGATCGAAATCGTCGAGGGTCTTTCGCCCGAAGACCTCTGCGCCCGCTACGCCACCGTCTGTTGATTGGGCAGATCATGACCTCAAGCAATGTCATTCCCCATCCCGAGAACCGGTGGCGGCACGATCCGGCCCTGCCGCTGCTCGCCATCGACGAGCCGCCGCCCTATAGCGTGATCAATCCCAATGGGACCTCACCCTACCTGCTGCTTTGTGAACATGCGTCCAACCGTATCCCGAAGGCGCTCGGCGACCTCGGTCTGCCGGAGACGGAGCGCCGACGCCACATCGCCTGGGATATCGGCGTCAACGCCCTGTCCCAGCATCTCAGCCGCATGCTCGATGCGCCGCTATTCATGACGAACTATTCGCGGCTCGTCATCGACTGCAACCGTCCCCTCGGCGTCCCCTCGGCCATGCCCGAAATCAGCGAAACGACCAAGATCCCCGGCAATATCGGCCTGACGGAAGCCGAGAAGACGCAGCGCATCGAGACGTTGTTCACGCCCTATGCCGAGGCCGTCGCGAGACGGCTAGACCTGTTGCAGCAACAGGGCAAGCGCCCGATCGTCGTCGGGATCCATTCCTTCACGCCTGTTTATTTCGGCAAGCAACGCCCATGGCACGCCGGTATCCTCTATGGACAGGCAACCGGCTTCGGCCAAATGCTAGTCCGGGAACTCCAGGCAGAATCCGGCCTCACCATCGGCGACAACGAGCCTTACATCATCCATCGGGATGAGGACTATACGGTGCCCGTCCATGCGGACGCACGCGGCCTGCCGGGTGCCCTCATCGAGGTGCGGCATGATCTGATCGACACGCTTTCCGGCGTCGGCGAATGGGGTGACAGGCTCACCCGCTGTTTCAAGGCGGCATTGCAGGAGCAGGGCTGATGGAGGACAGTCTCTACGACAGGGATGAAGCGGCCATCGGCACCCTGCAGAAACTGCGCTTCTTCCCGCTTGCCATCAGCGGCGGAAAGGGTGCGCGGCTTGTGGAGGAGAATGGCCGCGAACTCATCGACCTCTCCGGCGCCTGGGGCGCGGCGAGCCTCGGCTACGGCCATCCCGCCATCGTCGAGGCCGTCTCCACCGCCATCGCCAACCCTGCCGGCGCAAGCATCCTTTCCGCCTCGAACGCACCGGCCGTGGCGCTTGCCGAAAGGCTGCTGGCGCGTTTTCCCGGTCGCGGCGGGCATAAGGTCTGGTTCGGCCATTCCGGCTCCGATGCCAACGAAGCCGCCTATCGGGCGATCGTGAAGGCAACCGGCCGCACCGGCGTCATCGCCTTTGTCGGCGCCTATCACGGCTGCACCGTCGGCTCTATGGCATTTTCCGGCCACAGCGTTCAGGCCGGCGCAGCCAAGGCGGATGGGCTGATCCTTCTGCCCTACCCCGATCCCTACCGCCCCCATGAGGGCGATCCGACGGGCGATGCCATCCTCACGCTTCTCAGGGAAAAGCTGGCTGTGGTTCCGGCCGGCTCGATCGGTGCGGCCTTTATCGAACCGATCCAGTCAGATGGCGGCTTGATCGTTCCTCCCGATGGTTTTTTGCGCAAGTTCGCGGATATCTGCCGCGCCCATGGCATTCTCGTCGTCTGCGACGAGGTGAAGGTGGGCCTTGCCCGCAGCGGCCGCCTGCATTGCTTCGACCACGAGGGCTTCGTGCCCGATATCCTGGTGCTCGGCAAAGGCCTTGGCGGCGGCTTGCCGCTCTCAGCCGTCATCGCACCGGCCAATATCCTCGATTGCGCCAGCGCATTTGCCATGCAGACCCTGCACGGCAATCCGGTCTGCGCCGCCGCAGGCCTTGCCGTGCTCGAAACGATCGACCGCGAAAACCTTGCCGCAGGCGCGGAGCGCAAGGGAAAATTGCTGCGCGACGGTCTGGCGTGGCTTGCCGAACGCCACACCCTCATCGGCGACATTCGCGGCCGGGGCCTTGCCTGCGGCGTCGAACTCGTACTCGACCGCCAAAGCCGTGCGCCGGCGCGCGTGGAGACCGCAAAGCTGATCTACTGCGCCTACGAACTCGGCGTCGTGCTCTATTATGTCGGCATGAACGGCAATGTGTTGGAAATGACACCGCCGCTGAGTATCACAGAAAATGATATTCACCAGGCAATAGAGCTGCTCGATAGAGCCTTCTTCGAGCTCCCAACGATATCGGACGAAGTCCTTTCGAGGTTTTCTGGTTGGTAGTGGTGTTCGGTACACGCAGCGCAAGTCTTTCAAAAAGTCTGCAAAATCACTCGCTCAAGTACGATTGGTCCGTTGACCTTTCCCGGTTGAACTCATCCATTTTGAACTAAGCCCTGGCCCCCGAGAGGACCAGAGAATGGAGCGCAACCGTTTCATGGACAGACAGATCTCGGCCTTCTGAAAGAGTATGAGGCCGGCACGCCAGTAGCGTAGCCTTACCGTAAGCGCGCCTCATCGATGCTAGTGTCTATAAGTTCGGAGGCATGGATGTTCAGCTGACAGGCGGCTGAAGACGCTGGAAGAAGCGGACACGATGTCAATTGACGCAACCTAGCCATCCCGCTTCAGCAAAAGTGATGGTGTGGAACGGCCCTTCGCACCGGCATCAAGGATGCCCACTGCGCGCGAGGCGGTCATTTTGCAGGATATGGCTCTTAATGAGGGGCGAACTGGCGACCCTGTTGGTGAATCCTCGTCCGCATTGGATTTCTCTTACCAACCCATCGTCTTGCTGCTTGTGTGGCTGCGCATCTTGCGGCCGAGGTGCAGTTTGATGAAAGCACTTGTTCGCCGAGCGTGACTCCGCATTGCGGTTACATCTCTACTCCCCATGCAAGCACAATTTGGGGCAGGTACCACGGTTGTGATATCGACACGTAGAGGCTAGCGCCGCGCCGTGAGGCGTGTTGAACGAATGCCGTGCCTGAAGTTCAGGCCACCGCCGCCCGCCGGCCCGGAAATTTGTGGATTTCTACGCGTTGGAAGATGGGGGGTGTTTGTACGTCCGAATGCGCATGCCCTCCAAGGCTGCAGGCGCCTGGCTCACACCAGTTGCCACGCTCCTGCGGAAGCCGCCAGGTGTACATATCTTCGCTCCGGTCCTTTTCGTCGTCAGGCAATTCCCGGTAGAGGCCCTCCAGAAAGACGCTTTTCCATTCCCCCCAAGTCACCAACTACTCAACCTCCACGCGGGCGCGTAGACTGAAGTGAAGGTCGTCTATCTTCTTTCCTGGCAAAGAAAAACTGTAGAAAACCCGTTTCTGATAGATGTAATGGATCGGCGCAACATGGGGCGGGTTACCGGAGATGTATCCTAAAATCCGGCAAACAGGCCTCGAGCACCAAACTTACCGTTTGTATCGTGATAAATTCCAAGCTGGCGCAACTTTCGAGCTTGATCACCACTTCATACAACGAACACCAGAACATGCCTGCCACCATCCACGGGCAAACGTATCGGACCGCTAGCGTAGGGCAACGACGCGCCGTCCAACGTCGCGGAGGGCGTGCTGTTTGGTCGATCGGAAGCCCTTCTGACCTGGATATCGTAGCAAGTGTCTCCCATTCTGAACGCCACCTCGACCTGCGGCCATGATGCCGGCAGGCAAGGGTCCATCACGAGCACTGCGCCTTCCCGGCGCAGGCCGAGGATGCCCTCGATGCCGGCGCGGTACATCCAAGCGGCGGAGCCTGTGTACCATGTCCAGCCACCGCGCCCGACATGGGGGGCGACCGAGTAGACGTCGGCGGCGACCACATAGGGCTCGACCTTGTAGCGTGCTGCCGCTTCGGGTGTGTTTGCATGATTGATCGGATTCAGCAGGGCGAAGAGATTGTGTGCCTTATCGCCTTGCCCCATCCGCGCGAAAGCGAGGATCGCCCACATGGCAGCGTGGCTGTACTGGCCGCCGTTCTCACGCAGGCCCGGCGGATAGCCCTTGATGTAACCCGGGTCACGTGGAGTCGCGTCAAAAGCTGGTGTGAAGAGAAGGGCAAGCCCCTCCTCTTTGCGGATCAGATGGCGCTCCAGCGACGCCATGGCGGCGGCGGCGCGGGCGGGATCGGCAGCGCCGGATAGAACCGCCCAGGTCTGGGCGATGCTGTCGATCCGGCATTCGTCATTGTCCTTCGATCCCAGCCATGAGCCATCATCGAAGGTGGCGCGCCGGTACCAAGCCCCGTCCCAGGTTTCCTGTTCAATGGAAGCCTTGAGATTCTCTGCATGCGCCTTCCAGTGTGCGGCTCGTTCGGGGTCGCGGCTCTCCGCAAGCGGCGCGAACAAGTCGATTGTGCCGATCAGCATCCAGCCGAGCCAGACGCTTTCCCCTTCACCGCCCTCGCCGACCCGGTTCATGCCGTCGTTCCAGTCGCCGGTGCCAATCAGGGGCAGGCCATGACGGCCGGTGAGCGTGACGGCCTGGTCGAGGCCGCGGGCGCAATGTTCGAAGAGCGAGGCCGTCTCGCCGGAGGGCGTCGGCTGGAAGAAGGCATCGTGTTCCCCCTCGGCGAGGACTGGTCCATCCAGAAACGGGATGACCTCATCGAGGATCGCCGCATCGCCGGCCGTTCCGACATAGGTCGCGGTGGCGAAGGCGAGCCAGACGCGGTCGTCGGAAATTCGCGTGCGAACACCCGCGCCCGAATGGGGCAGCCACCAATGCTGCATGTCCCCTACGGCAAACTGCCGGCCTGCCGCGCGCAGGATATGCGCCCGTGTCTCCTCCGGCCGGGCGAAAGCCAGCGCCATGCCGTCCTGCAACTGATCGCGGAAACCATAGGCACCGCTTGCCTGATAGAAGGCCGAGCGAGCCCATATGCGGCAGGCGAGCGTCTGGTAGAGCAGCCAGCCGTTCAGCATGATGTCCATCGCCCGATCCGGTGTCCTGACCTGCACGGTCTGCAACAGCGTCTGCCAATGCGCGTTCACGTCGGCAAGAACCGCGCCGAGATCGGCGGCGCGGTAGCGGGTGATCAGCGCGCCGGCTTCCTCCGCCGAAGCGGCTTCACCGAGGAAGGAGACGAGTTCGATGCTTTCACCCGGGTCGAGTTCGATCGTGCATTGCAATGCAGCGCACGGATCGAGGCCCGCGCCGACCTTGGCGCCGAGCGGCATTCGTCTTGTAAGCGCCGCCGGTCGCGCGGAGCTCCCGCCCCGCCCGAGGAATTCCGTGCGGTCGCCGGTCCATGCGGTCTGCCGTCCACCGAGATCGGCGAAGGCGACGCGGCCGGGAAAACCCATGGCCGATCGATTGCTAGCGAAGATCGCGCCCGTCTCGACGTCCAGGGATGTTGCAATGAACGGCGCGCTTGCACCCCGCAGGGTGCCGAGCACCCATTCGGCATAGCTCGTGATCGACAGGCGGCGCGGCCGCGACGAATGGTTGGTCAGCGTCAACCGCGAAATGCGGATGGGATCGGCAAGCGGCACGTAGGAGAGCAGGTCGCTTTCGATCCCGTGCGCCCGATGCGCGAAACGGCTGTAACCGAAGCCGTGGCGCGCCACATACCGTCCGGAATCTCGGATCGGCTGGGGTGTGGGGCTCCAGAGGTCGAGTGTCTCCTCGTCGCGGATATACAGGGCCTCACCGGAGGGGTCGCAGACCGGGTCGTTGGACCATTGCGTGATCTGGTTCTCACGGCTGTTTTCCGCCCAGCTATAGGCGCTGCCGTCCGCCGACACCTGGAAACCGAAGGCGGGATTCGCGATAACGTTGATCCAGGGCATCGGGGTCGTCGCGCCGTTTTCCAGCACGGTCACATATTCCGTGCCGTTCCTGTCGAACCCGCCCAGCCCGTTGAAGAATTCTAGATCCACCGGTGGCGCGACCATCTCGGCCGAGGATTTCGAGGGAAAGGGCGGCGGCAGAGGAGCCGAGCGCTCGATGCCGTCGGAAAGACGCGCCAACTGATCGGCGATCAGGCCACGATGGGCCGAAAGCACGACGCGCGCGGTGGCGTTCAGGAGGTTTTTCGTCTCCTGGTTCAGGAAATCGGCGCGCAGCACGTGCACCGCGCCCTGTGCCGGCGTGTCGCCGAAACGCGGGCGGGACTGGCTGGAGCGCACGGCGGCCTCGACGGCGTTCTGCAGATCCTGCACATAGGACGCAGCGCGCTCGTTGACGATCACCAGATCGACGGCGAGCCGCTTGATGCGCCAGTATTCGTGCGCGCGCAGCATCTGGCGCAGCTGCGGAAGGTCTTCGGCATCCTCGATGCGCAGCAGCACGATCGGCAGGTCGCCGGAAATGCCGTAGGGCCACAGGCCCGACTGCGGCCCGGCACCGGCAAGGATGGCATCCGACGCGGGGCGGAAGCGCGCGTCGGCATAGAGGATGGGCGCGGCAAGACGCTGGAAGTCCGCAGCCTCCTCCAGATCCATGTCGAGATGGTGAAGCTGCACCTGCGCCTGGGTCCAGGCAAGCGTCTTCGCCCGCTCGAAGGCGCTCCTGTCGTGGTGCTTGTCGATCCGTTCGAGGAGCTCTTCACGCGAGCCGGCGACGACCGTCCAGAAGGCGACGCGCGCCACCTTGCCGGGAAGCACCCGCACGCTGCGGCGCAGCGCGAAGATCGGATCGAGAACGGTTCCCGCGGTGTTGGACAGCGCCTGCCCGTCGTGGATGGCCGCGGCGGTGGCGATGGAACGGCCGCGCCCGAGGAAACGGGCGCGATCGGATTCGTATTGCGAATCGGCAACCGCATCGCCCTCGACCACCGCGAAATGGGCGGCCCAGATCTCGGCCTCCGAAGGCGCGCGGCGGCGCCGCGTGGCGATGAGCGCGCCGTACTCCGGCAAATACTCGGTCTCAACGAACATCTTGTCGAAAGCGGGATGCGCGTTGTCGGTCGCCGGCGTGGCAAGCACCAGTTCGGCATAAGAGGTCAGCTCGATCTCGCGCACTCGTCGCCCGCTATTGGTGAGGCAGATCCGGCGCACCTCGCCGTCATCTTCGCCGGAGACGATGACATCCATCTCCGTCGTCAGCGTCTCGTCATGGCGAATGTATTGCGCGTGATCCTCGCCGAAGACCACCGAGGCCTCGGCCCTGTCGCCCGTTGCCAGGGGGGTGAGTGAAAAGACTGTGCCAGTCTGCATGTCCCTGAGAAAGATGAAGGCGCCGCAATCGTCGCGGGTCGCATCTTCGCGCCAGCGCGTGACGGCGATATCGCGCCAGCGGCTGTAGCCGCCGCCCGAGGCCGTCAGCATCACCGCATAGCGCCCGTTGGACAGGAGATGCGTGACCGGCGCGCCGGCGACGGGCAGCGCCAGCCGGCGCACCGACGGCGCCGGGTTCAGGGAAATTCCTGCGGATGCCTTGACCTCCTCGGCGCGCGGGCGGGCAATCGCCACGTCGCGCGGCATGCGCTCCGACAGCAGAAGCTCGCTGGCCATGATCATCGGCTCGCGGTGGAACCGCGCCCGCATGCGCCCGTCCTGCAGGAGGACGGCAATGGCGACGATGGTCATGCCCTGATGGTGGGCCATGTAGCTGCGGATGATCTCGACGCGGGCATCTTCGGGCAGGCGGGCGCGGGTGAAATCCAGCGCCTCGTAGAAACCGTGAACGCCGCGCGCACCGAGGGATTCGAGATGCCGGTAGTTGTCGAGCGCGGCATGGGGATCGACCATGGCGGCAAGGCCGGTGGCATAGGGGGCGATAACCATGTTGCCTGACAGCCCGCGCTTGAGGCCGAGCCCCGGCACGCCGAAGTTGGAATATTGATAAGTGAACTCTATATCGCGCGCATTGAAGGCGGATTCCGATATGCCCCAGGGCACGTGCCGCGATCGCCCATAGGCCTCCTGCCTCGCGACGATCAGCCTGTTTGTGTCGTCGAGCAGGCTTCCCGCCGGTGCGCGCATCACGAGCGAAGGCATGAGATATTCGAACATCGAGCCCGACCAGGAGATCAGCGCCGAGCCGCTGCCGAGCGGCGTCGCCGCCCGACCGAGGCGGAACCAATGGCGCGTGCTGATATCGCCCTTAGCGATGGCGAAGAAGCTCGCAAGCCGGGCTTCCGAAGCGAGAAGGTCGTAGCAGTTCGGGTCGAGCCCGTTGTCGGCGAGCGAATAGCCGATGGACAGGAGCTTCCTGTCGGGATCGAACAGGAAGGCGAAATCCATGTCGAGCGCCATGGTGCGGGCTGTGTCCGAAAGCGCCTGAAGCCGGGCTTTCACGGAGGCGGCATCGTCGCGGAAGACCTGCCGGTCGCGCGCGGCCTGTGTGACGGATCGGGCGAGCGCGCCTATCCAGAACGTAAGATCGGCGGCCGTGCCGTCATCGGCAGGTGCTGCCTGCTCGGCCAGTTTCAAGGCCTTGTCAAGAAGCCGTGTCAATGCCGGTGTTGCGGCCTCGATGGATTGGGGGCCACGCACGAGGGCTTCAGCCTCGTCGAGAATGGCTGTCAGGCTGGCACCGGGATTGCCGGCCGTCTCGCCGAGAGCCATGCGGGTGAGCGCCAGCGTATCACCGAAACCCTCCCCGTCTTCCGCCGGCGGCGTCCCGGCCCACTCCTCGCAGGCATTCGCAAACGCGATCAGGTGGCCGGCGAGATTGCCGCTATCGACGGAGGAGACATAGGCGGGAGCGAGGGTTCTGAGATCGCGCGTATCGTACCAGTTGAAGAAATGTCCGTTGAAACGATCAAGCCGCTTGAGCGTAGAGAAAGTCGCTTCCAACCGTTCAAGCGCTTCAAGGGTCCCCACCCAGCCGAAGTCGCGCGCGGCGACCGTCGAGAGAAGATAGAGGCCGATATTGGTCGGCGAGGTGCGGTGGGCGATGGCGGGCAGCGGGGTTTCCTGGAAATTGTCCGGCGGCAGCATGTTTTCCAGCGGGGTAACGAAGGTCTCGAAGAACCGCCATGTGCGTCGCGCGACGAGCCGGAGTTCCGCCGCATCGCCATCCGAAAGCGCCCGGCCCGGCCGTGCTGTCGGCGACCGGCTGACCCAGAGCGCGATGGCGGGCGTGGCCGACCAGAGGAGCGCCAGCAGCAGAGCCAGAGGCCAGGCGGCCGGCGAAAACGCGACGGCAGCAGTGAGAAGGATCAGCGCGGTCGCCGTGCCGCCCGCCATGTCGCGGTAGAAGCCGGCAAGCGTCAGCCGTGTCCGGTTTCCGGACGTCGCGGCGGTCGTCCACTCCAAGAGTTTCCTGCGCGTCACCATCAGCCGGCCAGCGGTTCTGAGCACGGCGTCGCAATTGCGCCATGCCTGATCGGGCAGGAAGGAGAGGACAAGCGCGGCCTGCATCGCGGCGAGCTTGATGTCGCCGGCAAGTCTGACGGCATGGCTGCTCAGCTGCAGGCCACTGCGGCGCGGCAGGATGGCGAAGGCTACCGGCAGGAAAGCGGGAAACGCGATGCAGGCCGCGATGAGCAACGCACCTGTCACGCCCGCCTGCAACGGCATCGCGCAACAGGCTACGAGCGCCGCGAATATCGATGGTGCAATGAGGGTACGGCGCAGATTGTCCAGCATTTTCCAGCGGCCGAGTGCGGGAAGCGCCCGCCGTCCGAATATCCAGGGCAGCAGCTGCCAGTCGCCGCGCGCCCAGCGGTGCTGGCGCCGGGCGGCGACGTCGTAGCGCGACGGAAAATCGTCGACCACCTCGACATCGGAGGCAAGCCCCGCCCGCGCGAACGTGCCCTCGAAAAGGTCGTGGCTGAGAAGGGTATTCTCGGGTATGCGCCCGGCCAGCGCCGCCTCAAAGGCATCGACGTCATAAATGCCCTTGCCGGTATAGGAACCCTCACCGAACAGATCCTGATAGACGTCGGAAACGGCCGCGGCATAGGGATCCATGCCGCCGGGCGCGGAAAAGACCCGCTGGTAGAGCGAGCCTTCGCGGCCGATGGGAAGCGACGGGGTGACACGCGGCTGGATGATCGCATAACCATCGACGACCCGCTGCTGCCCGATATCGAAGCGCGGCCGGTTGAGAGGATGCGCCATCTTGCCGATCAGCCGCAGGACCGTGTCGCGCGGCAGTTTCGTATCCGCGTCGAGGGTGATGACATAGCGCACGTCCGGCGGGACGGACGGCGACTTTCCGCCGAGCGCCATGAAGCTGGTGTCAGTGGCGCCGCGCAGCAGGCGGTTGAGCTCGTGCAGCTTGCCGCGCTTGCGCTCCCAGCCCATCCAGAGGGTCTCGCCGGCATTGAACCGGCGCTTGCGGTGCAAAAGCAGGAAGCGGTCGCCAGAAGGACCCGGCCCGTGCCGGTGATTGAGGTCGGCCATGCCCTCGACAGCGAGCGCGAGAAGCGCACCATCGCCCTCGACGGTCTCCTGCGACGCATCCTTCCCGTCGGTCAGCAGGGCAAAACTCAGGTCGCCGCCAGCGCCCGAGAGATGATGGACCTCCAGCCGCTCGATCTGCTCCAGCAGGTCGGCACGATTGCTCAGGAGCGTCGGCACGACGACCAGCGTGCGTGACGACGATGGGACACCCTGCGCGAGTTCCAGTCCCGGCAGACCGGTCGCGCCGTGGCTCCAGCTCACGAAGCGGTTGACGAGCGCCGTCGCGATATCGCTTGCCGGCAACAGCGCCAGCATCGCGAAGACGATCATGCCGGGCGCCGAGAGACCAGTGATAGACAGCAGCCATAGCGCAAGCGCCAGAAGCATCGCCGTCATGAACCCGATCGCCCCGGCATAGCCGGCAATGCCCGTGCGCGCCGCCAGCCGCCCGGCGATTAGGTGCCGGGGCGGGCGGAACCCGATCGTGCGCTCGAAGGCCGGCCGCCCTTCCGCGATCAGATGGTAGCCCGGATCCGCGACACGTTCGGCCTGCGAGGCGGTATCGTCTGTGACCGCTGCGGCCTGTGCCGCTTTCACCGCCTGCCCGGCAATGTCGAGTTCCGACAGGTCCGAGCCGCGGGCGAGGTCTTCGATGGCGCTGCGATAGAGGTTGCGCGTGGCGAAATCCATGCGGGCGAAGCTGCCGTCGGCCGAAAGGCGCGCATCGACGAGGCTGACCTTTTCAAAAAGATCGGCCCAGTCGACATCGCTGATCAGCCGCATGCTGGTGATGATGTTCCTGATCGTGACATTCGACGCGCCCTGGCGCTGCTGGGCATGCCGCACCACAGCGTCAACCGAACTGTGCTGCCTCGCCAGCCGCGCCTCCAGCCAGCCATGCGCCGGTGTCGTGCTGGGGTCCTGGTCGCGCAGCCGTTTGGCAAGCTGGGCCGCGAAGAGCTCGGGCAGGGGGTCGGCGGAGACCTTTTCAAGCGCGCTGCCGCGACCCTCGTTCGCCAATAGCCGGTCGGCCAGCGCATCCGCCTCGGCACGCATCCGGCGCCCGGCGGTGATCTGGTCGGCAAGCCTCCGCAGGTTCTCGACGAGCACGATGCGCAAGGTGATCGCCACGGCCCACAACTCGCCGATAGTCAGCGGCTGAACCTTTTGATAGGCAGCGATGAAGCGGACGAGCGTCTCTGGATCGAAATGGCTGTCGGTGTGCGCGACGAAGGCCCAGGCAATGCCGAAGACGCGCGGATATCCGGCGAACGGCCCCTCGGCGAGTTTTGGCAGCTGCCTGTAATAGTTGGGCGGCAGGTCGTCATGTATCTCGCGGATTTGCTCCTCGACCAAATGGTAGTTGTCCAGCAGCCATTCGGCCGCCGGCACGACGCCGCGCTCGTTCTCCACCTCCAGGGCGCTGGCACGGTAGGCGGCAAGCAGGACTGCCGCGTTGCTCTTAAGGCGCTTGTGCAGCGACTGGACGGACGGCGGCCGCTTCGTTACCGGTTGGGCAAGCGCAAGGGTCGCGGCGTGCTGCTCGAGCCGTTCGATGCCGAACAGTTCCTCCCGCACGGGCATGGGATCGTTCCATGGCATGCCCGGTGCCCGGCGGAAACCGAATCCGGACGACGGACTGTTGCCCTCGCCTTTCCCGTCCGTAACTACTTGCGGCTCCGGCGCCGACTTGGAGCCCACCTCAGGATGGTGGGTCCTTTCGGCAACGGCGGTTTCCGAATTGCCGATGTCTTGCACGCCACGCTCTTGGCCTCTGGCCATAATCATTCCTTTGCCCAGATGCGGCCAGGCAGCCGGCCGGGCGAAACCCGGCAATCGTGTCGGGGATGTAGGTCGCCGAAGCTTCGTCCGGGAGCGGACGCTCTCAGCCGAAATCGGCGCGCGTCAAGACGTAAACCGGCTTTCGGCCAGCGGAATAGGCGCGCCGCGCCGCCTTGTAGACAGAGACGCGGGCATCGTCGAAAGCCCTGAGATAACCGGCTTCGGAAATCACTCCCGGGAACAGGTCCGCCCCCGCGAAGAACGGAATCTCGAACATGCCGTCATGACCAATAAAACGGATACGCTTGCCGGCCTCTTCATAGCTTCGGCTTTGGTTTGGAAAACTGAGACTCATGGAACGCTCCTTACGGTGACGGCGCCTCTTCGATACGAAAAGCCGCTATGAGCACCGGAAATAATCCCGCCGGCGCTGTTCAAAAATAATGTCATCAAAAAATCTGATGCAGGCTGCACAAAATTCCAAAAACTCAAATAAAGCATGTAACTCATTACTGTAAATTCTCATCGACAACCCACGAGTTCATGTGTTTTTCGATTGAATTCATCATATCACAAAAATTGAAATCATGTGTTTTTGTTTTGCAACCGGAAAAAAATGAGGGAATTCAAAGAAAAATCTTTAATTTCATTTGCTTTCTGCGCGTTGAGGCGCACACTGAAACTGTCCGGATTGCCATTGGCTCCAGGTCCGAGCGCGGGCCCTTATCGATCCCGATAATCATCGATTATAGGGAGTAACGTCATGTCATTCAGTTTGAACATGGAAAAAGCAAAACCCTACATGGTGGGTTTCGTTCTCGGCCTCGTGGCTGCGCCGCTCATCGCCTTCAATGCGGGATGGGTTTCGACCACCAGCGCACGTATCGAGGCGGTCAAGACCGCACGGGTAGAGACTCTTGCGGGCATATGTTCTGCCTCGGCCAGCCGCATCGCCACCGCCAGCAGCACCGATCTGGCAACCTACAAGGGATATGAAAACCGTACGAAGCGGGATGAACTCGTTGCCGCCGCGATGGCCGACATCCAGGTGCCAGCGGATCTTCTCAGCAAGGTCACTTTCGATTGCGGGCGCACATTGTCCTGACAAGCACTGAACTCACAAGATACGAAGCCGAAGGCGTTTTCGCCTTCGGCTTTCAGTTGGAGTAATGCTTGAATTTGGAGCAGACAGCCGCGCCTGTCATGCAGCTTCCGACCACACCTGCTCCGTTGCTACTTTCGCTTCAACTTCGGCAAGGGTGCAGGATTGGACACCTCTTTCGCCAGGCGGAGCGCGCGCAGCTTCTCGGTCTTCTTTTCCCACGTTGCGGCCTCCCGATCGATGATCCTCCAGGCGACCGAGTTGGTCTCCGACGCCTTTTTATCCGCAGTAGTCTTTGTCGGCTTGAAAAACCGTTCGCTATTCGCTGTCATCCGTCAACTCCTTCACCCCGCAACGACTGATCGTCATCCGGGCGCCGCTTATCTGTCACGATTGTGATGCGACCACGAAGTCGATGGCGTCCCGAACCGTCAGGAATTCCTCGGCCGGCTCGTCAGGAATGGCGATGCCAAACTCGTCTTCGATGAGCATCACGATTTGGACCACCTCCAAGGAATCAGCGCCCAGGTCATCGACAATTGAAGCGTCATCGACGACCTTCGATTTCTCGACAGCCAACTGTCCGATGATGATGTTTTTCACACGCTCGGCAATATCGGCTCTTCCGTCTTCCATGGCGATGTGTCCTGATGAAGAATAATTACTGGGACGCTGCCGGCTGACGCGATTGGGAGGGATGAAGGCGATCATAGCGGCTCTGGTCCGGGCGGTAGGACCAAACAAAACCAACCGCCAAAACCAAGACAACAAGAATCACCGTCAGACGATTGGGCATCGTGGCCACGCGGCGGTGGAACCGCCCTCGTTTTCCCAAACCTCGACACCGGCGCGCTGTTCTTGCGCGCGCGTTTTGCGAGATAGAGGATAGTTTCCGGCATCGATCGTCGCCGACTTGATCAATCGGATAAGATTTGCCGCATCCTCATTCATGGTTCCCTGCCCGAGCACAAGGCTGTGGGTCTCATAGTCGGCGTTCTTGAGAATCTGCCGGAGGACGGTTCGGCGGTGCGTTCCCGGAATATCGGGGCCCTTGAAGATGAGGATTACCATAGCCAACCCTCCATGAAGAGGATGAGGATCATCGTCAGGCTGGCTGCAAAAAACACATAGCCACCCGCGGTGGTCCATACATGTCTTTGCTGTTTGTGGAAGAATATGGAAGACATTGAGTCCTCCTTCATTTCAGGGCCAGGGTAACCAACCCTCAAACAGCAGCGCCCTTGTCAATGGCTGCTGGAACACCAACCTTGCGCCCGATACCACGCATTGGCAAGCCCTCAATTGGGGCCGTTTCATGCCGATAGCGCTCCGAAGTCAGTGGTCGATGGATGAGACGGCGAAGCGTACTGCTCGTCATCGATGGCTTTTGAAAAGTGCGCCATTGCTGAAGGTCGCAAGGCTTCCGCCCCAACAGGCGTGAGGCAACAATGCGCACCAAGCGAAATCACCTGCTGTTTTTGAAGCCACGCAAGAGCATCACGGCTGACCTTTTTCCCAATTTCGGAGCGCGGCCGATAAAAAGCGAAGTCCGGTCGCACGAAGACAAGAGACACATTGTCATCGAGACATCTGACAAGGCTGGCGTCAGGCGCATCCAGGTTGTTCTTTTGCTGTCTGTCGTTGATGACGTCGCTCACATTATTTGTGACAGCGTGGTTACGGCGCTTTGCCTGAACGCGGTTACAAGCGCCTACCACATCTACATCCTGACCGCGGGAGGGCTTCGATGACCCTGAATGCAAGGAGGACGAGAAAGCCGTGCTCAAAATGACCGAAAGAACCACCGAAACCGAAATCACATTCACGCATCCGTTTCACCTCGAGTCCCTTTCGGAGCCTCTGGAAGAGCGCCGATTAGCCCGCCTGCTGCGCCACCGGCCACCGCGCCTGCCACTGCGCCCGCCGCCGTGGCAGCAAGCCATCCGGCGGCAACCACCGGCCCGACGCCGGGAATGATGAAGGTGTCGTCGCCCTTCCCGGCGAGTATGGGCTTTCCGCCTTCGCATCGGAAATCGGCAAGCTGCGCGTGTGGGGACGGGAACCTTCTGTAAAGTTCGGCGAAGTCTCGGCGGCGATCAACTAAGGCCAATGCGAGGCGGTGCTTTTTCCGTGTCATGGGTCCTGCATGACCTCTCCTCCAGCCTGCGTCGACGCCGGCTGGCGTAGCTGCGTGGAATTCAGTCGCTCGAACGCGCTCTGTTCAGGGCGAAACATCCAGACCAAGGTGATCGAAAGGACAACGAGGAAGGCCGATAGCATCAAGCGACTGATCATATCGCATCGCCTTTCGTCGCGCCGCCCTCGTTTTCCCACACCTGAAGGCCAGCATCATCTGCGGCTCGGGGCAGATGACGCGCCCTATGTTCGAGGTTGTGCAACATGAAAGGCGGTTCGATAAGACCGGCCTTGAACTGGCTGATCCCGAACTTCGCGGCGGAGCGACTGCGCTTCGTCTCCGTTCCTCCTTCCGCAATCTGATAATCCGAACGCTTCAGAATATCGCGAACCAGTCTTATGTCTGCGGCGTGCGTATATTGTTTTGGATAAGTGGAAGACATGTCGTCCTCCATTCACATCGGGAGGTATGTGTGCTTCGCACTCTGCTTATCGGTGGACAGATTTGTTGTGGGAGGCGTGGTTCGGAGCGCCGCCTTCATTCTCCCATCCCTGCAGATCGTTTTCGCCAGATCGCAAGGGCACGCTGACCGGACGAAATTCCGCCTTGCAAATAAGCGGTAGGCCTTGGATAGCATGCCGAGGCCGAAGGGGGGCAAAGAGTACCTTGTACTTCAGTGGGCGACCGAAAGATCGTTCAAGTTGCTCCATCAGCCTGTGCGGCGAGGCTTTGCCGGAGTGGACCAACCGCATCAGCAGTTTGGTGGCCGTGTTGAATTTTTGCCCGTTCTCAGCAAGGGCATCCGGGCTGTAGCCCGCCATGCGCAGCGCGGACCGGACCATTTCCCGCGATGAGATTTCAGAAATTCCAGCACCGGAAGACATGTCGTCCTCCTTTGATTGGGGCCAGGGTAACCAACCCTCAAACAGCAGTGCCCGTAACATTGGCTGCTGAAGAAATCAGTGTGGGGCCACCTGGTGCCGAAAGCAAGGGTACAAATAAGGTCAATTCGGTTCACTCTTCCAGTGCGCAGATTCGCCATTGTTTTGCAGCGTGCGATGCCTCGCACCCCAACCATATCATCGAAGCGATGAGACGCCCTTATTAAGCTCTTGAGATCCCATCAGGGGTGATTATCCGTGCCGGGCGGGCATTTTTCCCTGATCTCGTCCAGAGCGGCGGGGAAGGCTTTTTGAAAACGTCGCCTTCCAGTTCGTTCTGCGCATAATGACGAGGACGGGCCGAAAGCTTGGCAAAGCCGAGCGCCTTAAGTTCGCGGCCCACCGCCGTCTCGTCGATGGAAATGCGGAACTCCTCGAACAACCACTGGGCCAGGTCCTTGCGCCGCCAGCGCACCACGCCATGAATGGCCGGAATTGGGCCGCTTTCCACAAGTTGAGCCAGCGCCTTGCGCTGCGCGTCGTTCAGTTTCGACCGAGCCCCGGGCGCTTTGGTGTTCATCAATCCATCGGGACCGCGCTCATTGAAGCGCACGACCCAGTCACGAACGATCTGTACCGTCACGCCGCCGATCTCGGATGCATACTGTCTGGACCCACCGTCATAGATCGAAGCAAGAGCCAGAAGCCGGCGAACTTGCGCGGCGTCCCTGGCTTTCTTCGCAAGCCGTCTCAGCGTCGAGCCGTCATAGTCCATCCGCAACGAGATCGCTCTCGTCATGCCGAACCTCCGTTCGACACAGGGAGTCAGAAATTCGATGATTTGGGAACCCCTCTACGAGAGGCCGTCAGCGCGCGTTGGTATTAGAGCAACAACTTCAAGGCAATTTAACAGGAAGAACGGCGAGTTTCATTTGCTTCCCCTGTCCCAAGGCGCAAGATAAAACTGTCCGGATTGCCATTGGCTCCAGGTCCGAGCGTGGGCCTTATAGATCCCGATAATCATCGATTAGAGGGAATAAAGTCATGCCATTCCATCTCAGCATCGAAAATGCAAAACACTATCTGGTGGGTTTCATTCTCGGCCTTGTCGCCGCGCCGCTCATCGCGTTCAACGCGGGATGGGTTTCGACCGCCAGTGCACAAGCCGAGGCCGTGAAATTCGCGCGCGTGGAGACGCTTGAGGGCATATGTTCCGCCACCGCAAGCAGCACCGATCTGGCAACCGTCAAGGGGTATGAAATCCGCGCCAAGAGGGACGAACTCGCCGCCGCCTTGGCGGATATCCAGGTGCCGGCGGACCTTCTCAGCAAGGTCACCTTCGACTGCGAGCGTACATTGTCCTGATCCTCGCGCGATAGACCGAAGCGCGATCAGGACGGCAAAAGCCCGGTCCGGATAAAAGCTCCCGGGCCAGAAATCCGGCAGCCGGCAGAGCCCGATCCGGGTCCGGGTTCAAGCCCTGCCGATTTCACAGGCTTCGTCGGACATAATATCACCGACCTTGCAGGCGGCCTCCGTCCGGTTGGTGGCGCCAACCTTTTTCATGATACTGCGAATATACACCTTCACCGTGCTCTCACAGAGATTGAGTTCTAGGGCGATGAGCTTGTTCGCCTTGCCACGGCGCAGCGCATCGGCAACGGACAGCTGACGCGCCGTGAAAACGTGATGGCCACATCGCTCACGGGAATAGCGGCCCAAACGGCCGCGCACCGCCAGCACGCTGCTTGCCGGAACAAACCGACCGCCGGCGATGGCAAGCGCAAGTGCCTTGATGCAGACATCGATATCGACGGTGTTCGGAATGAAGCCTTGCACGCCTCGGTCGATGACCTGCAGTACGTGATCAAGTGTCTGAATGCCGGACAATATCACCACAGGCACTGGCTCAAGCGTCGTCACGAACTGCGCGATCTCGTCCATGAACTGCGGCGCCACGACGTCCCTGCCGACGATGTTGACAAGAGCGACGCGGAGCGTGCCAAGGCCTGCCTTGCGCTGCTGCCAGCTGACAAGCCCGGAAAAGGTGAAAATGCTGATGCCGAACTGATGCGTATCAAGACTGTTGGCAAGACATTCCCGGTCGAGGTTCCTTTTGTCGAAGATCGCGACATAGTCGCTCGGCGCATATCCCTCCGGCTCCCCGTCCACGTTTTCCCTGGAATAGGCTCGCATATCGCTGCCGGCTAAATCTCGGGCCTGGAGAATTTTGATCGGCTCCTCTTCGCAAGCCCCCTCGTTGTCTTTCGCCATTGTGGCCCTCATTCGTCTATCGGTCGAAGTGACACGCCCGTCCCGCATTCCTGCGGCCACCGCGCGCTGCGCAAGCACTTTGAGGGATTCCGCGATCGGCAGGGTCTGGTTCCCCTCGATATCGCAGCGTCGGCCTCGCGAAAATTCTTCTTCGAACGCGTAGACGCCGGCAATGGAAGGCGCCTCGCCTTCGGGAAAATCGATCTAAACCGGGAATAGTATCCGCAAAAAAGAAGATATTTATGCAACGCAGAAATGCTTTGAGAGGCAAGGTGAAAAACACTCGCCAAGAAAACACCATCCGGTTCGGTCCGATTTATTTTTTAGTTACTAATTATTTATCAAAAAAAATCTGCACGAACAGATTCGGATAATACGTATAGTCAAGGGTATACAATTTCTGCGACAATACCCATACTGTGCCAAATTCCTATTCGCGCATATTGAACCCTCAGAATGCGTGCAAAATCCCCGAGAAGTCGCCCATGAATTCGAGCCATCCCTTTGCGCACGCCTCGTCGGGGTTCGACGGCACCTCCGGCAGGATTATCGCGATCGGCGCGTCGGCCGGCGGACTGGATGCCTGCCGCATCCTGCTTGAGGCCATGCCGTCGGGTGGCGGCAACACTTTCATTCTCGTCCAGCATCTCGATCCCGTCCACGAGAGCCTGCTGGCCGAACTCCTCTCCCGCCACACCCCCATGACGGTCATCCAAGCCAGGGACGGCCAGAAGCTGGAGCCGGATCATCTCTTCATCATTCCGCCCGGCCGCTACATGGGCGTGCAAGCCGACACGATACGCCTCACCACGCCGCCCGACCGCCGCGGCACGCGCATGCCCTTCGACTTCCTCCTGCAGGCCCTCGCCGCGGAATACGGCGCGCGTGCGACGGCAGTGGTCCTGTCCGGCACCGGGACGGATGGCAGCATCGGCATCGGACTCATCCGCGCGGCGGGCGGCCGGGTCTATGTCCAGGATCCGGACGAAGCCGACTATGACGGGATGCCGAAGAGCGCGATCGCTTCAGGAATGGCTGAACACGTCATGCCGCTGGCGGCAATCGCTGGGGCCTTGCACCGGCCGCCGCCCGCCAGGGACGACGCTAGGCCGCCCTCGAAGGAGGCGACCGTCGACAGGATCCTCACCATGCTCCGCGAAACGGCGGGCAAGGATTTCGCCCTCTACAAGCAGGGAACGCTGCTTCGCCGGATGGAACGGCGTATGGCCATGGCAGGGATCGCCTCCTCCGACACGGCACGCTACCTGGACGTCCTTAAACAAAACCCGCTTGAACTGTCCTAGCTTGCCACCGACATCCTGATCAATGTGACGAACTTCTTCCGCGACCCCGAGGTTTTCGAGCGGTTGCGCGCGACGATCGTGCCCGAACTCGTCAAGAACCATCCGCCCGGGCGCACGCTGCGCCTGTGGGTCGCAGGGTGCAGCACCGGCGAGGAGGCCTATTCGCTCGGCATGATCGTCCAGGAGTGCATTTCGCAGGCCAGACGCGACATCCAGATGCAGATCTTCGCCTCCGATGCGGACGAGGCGGCGGTCGCCTTCGCGCGCGACGGCTTCTATCCGCTCGCGATCAACGCGGACGTCTCGCCCGAGCGGCTGCAACGCTTCTTCACCCAGGAGGAACACGGCTACCGGATCGCTTCGGAGCTTCGCTCGTCCGTCATTTTCGCGGTCCAGAACGTCCTCAGCGATCCGCCCTTTTCCAACGTCGACTTCATCTCCTGCCGTAACCTGCTGATCTATCTCGGCCCGGAGGCGCAGGCAAAGGTCATCGCGCTCTGCCACTTCGCCCTCAACGAAAACGGCATCCTGCTGCTCGGCAATACGGAAACGGTGGGCACGGCGACCAACCGCTTCGATGTACTCGACAAGTCAGCAAGGATCTTCCGCCGCAAGGGACAGCGCGGCCGCTATGGCTTTGCCATCAACGCAACGGACAATGTCCGGGTGCCGGCGCAGCAGGGGCAGGCGCCGAGCCGACAGGCCGCGCTCGCCGATCTCTGCCGCCGCATGGTTCTCGACACGTATGCCCCGGCCACGGTGCTGATCAACCGCAAACACGAGTATCTCTATTCGCTTGGCCCCGTACAGCGCTACCTGCGCATCGCCCAGGGCTATCCGAGCCAGGATCTCTTCACAATGACGCCGCGCAGCGTGCACACCAAGCTCCGCTCGGCGCTCCACCGCGCCCGGCAGGAGCACGCCCGCATCGTGGCGACCGGCCTTTACCACGATGCGGACGACACCCTGTCGCGCTACGAGATTGCGGTTCAGCCCGTCGTCAGCGACGGCGAAGACCTGTTTCTCGTCAGCTTCCTCGACACCGCCCAGCCACCTGAAGCCGGTGAGCGTCCCGAAGATGCCACCCCCGACGATCGGTCCGGCGCCCTGGAGCGGGAGCTGGCCACCACACGCACGGAACTGCAGGCGGCGATCCGGGACCTGGAAAATGCGGCGGAAGAGCAGAAGGCGATCAATGCGGAGACGCTCTCGCTCAACGAGGAATATCAATCCGCCAATGAGGAACTGCTGACCTCCAAGGAGGAGCTGCAATCGTTGAACGAGGAGCTGACCGCCCTCAACGCCCAGCTTCACGAAGCGCTGGAACGCCAGCGCGCGACGGCAAACGACCTCGAAAACGTGCTGTACAGCACCGACGTCGCGACGATCTTCCTCGATCCCGGATTGAACATCCGTTACTTCACACCGGCGACGCGCTCGATCTTCAACGTCATCATGGGCGACATCGGCCGGCCGCTGGTAGACCTCAACGCGCGCGTGCCCGACGCGACCCTGCTCGGCGACGCCTCCGCCATCTTGAATGGTAGCGCCACCCGGGAGCGCGAGGTCAGGACAGGAAACGGCACCTGGTACATGCGCCGGGTCATGCCGTACCGAACCCAGGAAGAGGGCATGGAAGGCGTGGTGATCACCTTTGCCGACGTGACCTCCCAGCATCGTGCCCACGAAGCGCTCGACCGGGCGAAGCAGGCGGCCGAACGCGCCAATGCGGCAAAATCCCGTTTCCTCGCCGCGGCAAGCCACGACTTGCGCCAGCCGTTGCAATCGCTGGTCCTGCTTCAGGGCCTTCTGGAACAATCGGTGGAAGGCGAGCAGGCCCGGAAGCTGGTCAGAAGCTTCGGCGATACGCTCGGCTCCATGTCCGGAATGCTGAACGCCCTCCTCGATATCAACCAGATAGAGGCCGGCACGGTCCAACCGCGTATCATTACGTGCCCCGTGAATGACGTGCTGCAGCGGCTGGCCGACGAATTCGGCTACAGCGCCGCGGAGAAGGGCCTGCGCCTGCGCTTCGTGCCTTCCAGCCTGCTGGTGCGCACCGATCCCCGCCTTCTGGAGCAGATTGTTCGCAACCTTTTGGCGAACGCACTCAAGTACACCCGGCAAGGCAAGATCCTGCTCGGCTGTCGGCGACACAAGGATGCACTCGCCATCGAGGTCTGGGACAGCGGCGTCGGCATTCCATCCCAAGAGCTCCAGGCGATTTTCGACGAGTACCACCAGGCCGCCGGCGAAGAGGCGGACCTTGGCCTCGGCCTCGGCCTTTCCATCGTCAAGCGCCTCAACATGTTGCTGGGCCACGAGATCGAGGTCCGTTCCGTTCCGGGTAAGGGCTCGGTCTTCTTGCTCCGTGTCGCGCTCGGGCGGCAGGAGCGGCAGGAGGACCGGCCGCCGATCGAGCAAAACACGCAGGCGCCCCCTTTGCGCGGCACCGTGCTCCTCATCGAGGACGACCAGAAGGTCCGCAGCCTGATCGAGATCGCGCTCCGCGACGAACATCACCTGGTCTACGCCGCAGACAGCAGCGCGGCGGCGATCGAGCTCGTTTCCAGCGGCATGGTGGTACCAGCGCTCATCCTGGCGGACTACAACCTGCCGAATGAGCTGAACGGCCTCGACGTCACCAAAAACCTTCGTGCGCTTCTCGGCCGCAGCATTCCCGCGATCGTTCTGACGGGAGACATCAGGGCGGAGACGTTGCGCATCCTTTCGGCCGAGAACTGCCTGCACATGCCGAAACCGGTAAGTCTGGGCGAACTCCTGAAGGCGATCCAGCTTCTGCTGCGCACCGGCAGGATCGAGCCCCATGGCGAGCGGCAGGGCGAGCCGCAGGCGCCGCCCCCCGGTGCGCCGGCGATCTATGTCATCGACGACGACGATACGACACGCGAGGCGCTGCGCGAGAGCCTGGAGGCCGACGGGCGCAGGGTACTGGCGTTTTCCGACGGGGAAACCTTTCTCGCAGCCTTCAACGACGCGTTGCCCGGGTGCCTCGTCGCGGACGTCAAGCTGCCGGGAATAAGCGGTCTGGACGTACTGCGGGCGCTGAGCGACCGGGGGGCCACGCTGCCAACGGTCATGATCACCGGCGCCGGCGACGTCGCGACCGCGGTCCTGGCGATGAAGGCGGGCGCTTCCGATTTCATCGAGAAACCGATCGGGCCTTCCGAGCTGCTGGCAAGCGTTTCCCGGGCACTGGAGTCCAACCGCGACAAGGGCGAGCAGGCCGCCCGGCAGCAGGAGGCGAAGACCCGTATGGCGCGCCTGACGGAGCGCCAGCGGGAAGTCCTGGACCGGGTGCTCGCCGGCGAACCCAGCAAGGTGATCGCAATGGATCTGGGCGTCAGCCAGCGAACGGTCGAAGTGCACCGGGCCGCGATCATGCGGCGACTTCAGGTCGGCTCCCTGCCTGCCCTCGCACGGCTGGTGGTGTTGGCGGAAAGCGGGGAAGTGGCAAGCAAGGGGTAGGCCTCTATCCTACGCTCGACAATCGGGGCTGTTCGGGCGCCGGACACCACCTTTGCCGCACCTCAACCTGATCCGCGCGACGGTTGCGCCGCAATTGATCTGTTGCCAAGACCGGGGAACGGGTCCAGTGTCTTCGTTCCAGCAGCCATCTCACGGGCGCTGCTGTTTGAGGGTTGAATACCCTAGCCCCAAAGCGAGGAGGACATCATGTCTTCCGTATTCCACTACACCAGGAAGTTAAGTTACGCGGACATCGCCGGCTACGCCGTATCGGCGGCAAGTCTTGCGATGGTCGTCTACATTCTGATCGAGCGATGGTTATGGTGATCCTTGTCTTCAAGGGTGCGCGGTCGGCTGCAAGCCGGCAACGAACCGTTCTGCGGCAAATCTTCAAGGACGCCGATTACCAGACGGAAAACCTGTCGGCCGGGGTCGGCACGGAACATGGCGAAGCGCGCAATCTCATCCGCCTCATCAAGGGCGTGACGATCGGCGCCGAGAAGTATCCCCTGTCGCAAAACGCCCGGTACAAAAACCGCAACCTCGACCTCGATGTCTGGGGAAACGAGGGCGCCTCGGCAAGGCGGAGCCCCGAAGACTAAAGGGCCGGTTCAGCCGGCGCACTTCGTCGGCCGTCGTTGGCGCAATGGGAAAGCAGCATCGAAATGACCGAAAGAACCACGGAAACCGAAATCACATTCATGCATCCGTTCAACCTGAAAGCCCTCGAGGAGCCGTTGGAAGCCGGAACCTACCGCCTCGTCGTCGACGAAGAGCTGATCGAGGGCCTCAGCTTCGCAGCGTATCGGCGGATGGGCACGCACCTCGAGATTCCCGCAATCGCGGTGGGGATGGCGAGGCGCCAGTTCCTGCAGGTATCGACGGCGGAAATCGCCGAGGCATTGGCGCGGGATGCGCCACAGACAGAAAACGGCCCGCGCTTCATTCCGGAAAGATACCTGAGTTTTACGACGTCAGCGAAGCCAAGCGCGCCAGAGAGCCGAACCGGTAAGTGTCAGCCCGACCCTGCATCGGAGCAGACGATTGAGGAAGCAAACATCCCGATAGCCGACTCATCGGGGACCGCTGAGGAGCGTTTCCGCAATCGGCGGCCTTCAACCCATCCCTCGGTTCTGGGGCACGGAAGCGCCTCCTTCCGGGTTTTCGTTGCCGTTCAGCATTCCTAACCCCTGGCGAAAGGCTCCGGCAATGGCTTCGAACTTAACGCTCTGCCAGCGGGCATAGTCCTGCAGCAGGACGGGGGAGACGTAGAGATCGCCCTGATTGCCGGGAAAGCTCCAGACTGTTGATTTGCACTGATGGGTTGGATGCCCCTCCCACCGGCATCGCAGTGTGCCAAGATGGTGATGCGTTACGTCACCCACAGAGGAGGAGGCATCGATGGAGGAAGTTAGCATCGTCGGCGTCGACCTTGCAAAGCAGGTTTTCCAGGTTCACGGCGCAGCATCGGATGGCCGGGTTTTGTTTCGTAAGAAGCTCTCGCGTCTTCAGTTTCCAAAATTCATGGCGACACTGCCCCCTTGCGTAGTCGCGATGGAGGCCTGCGGCACAGCCCATTATTGGGGGCGCGAGTTGGCAGGGCTCGGCCATGACGTTCGGCTGATCCCGCCGGTTTATGTAAAGGCTTTCGTCAAGCGCCAGAAGAACGATGCTGCCGATGCTGAGGCTGTTGCAGAAGCTGCGATGCGGCCGACCATGCGGACGGTCGCTGTGAAGACGTCAAATCAGCAAGCTCGGGCAATGCTATTCCGAACTCGCGATCTTCTTGTCGGCCAACGAACGCAGATGGTGAACGCTCTGCGCGGAGATCTTGCGGAACATGGTGTCATTGTGGGCAAAGGACTGGGCAATGTGGAGCGCCTTTCAACCCTAGGGTCCGGACTCACTAGAGCCACCAGATGACGGCTGCGGCGAGAGCGACGGC
>VFQN01001122.1_pt1 | contig 46632 bp, 44 predicted proteins | sample 3512371 | NCBI WGS metagenome assembly VFQN01 (sample SAMN10412370, study PRJNA504923) | tailings metagenome | isolation source: Replicate 2 from Balatoc abandoned mine | place: Philippines: Itogon, Benguet | collected 2017-08-28
GGCGCAATCTCTCTCCATCGAAACAAGCGCTGCACCCGCGCAAGACCCGGAGAGAGACAATGTTCGCCAAGATCAAGACCGTCGCAATTGCTGCCCTCGTCGGCCTTGGCGCATTCAGCGCCATGCCGGCATCCGCCCAGGCCTCGGGTTTTTCGTTCAGCGGCGGCAACGGGTCCGTCACCGTCCAGTTCGGTTCCGGCGGCTACCACCACCGTCCCGACCGCCACGGTCCGCGCCGCGCGGCCTGCACCGAGCGCCAGGCTGCCTTCAAGGCTGCTGACATGGGCTTGCGGAACGTCCGCGTCGTCGACTCCGACCGCCGCTCGATCGAGGTCCGCGGCCGCAGCCACCGCCATGGCCGTACCACGGTGATCTTCGCCCGTGCGCCGCACTGCCCGGTCATCGCGCGCTACTGAGTAGCAGGGCAGGCGGCATCGCGACAAAGGCCGCCGCCCAAAACCCTCCCGGCTGACGGAGAGGGATGGCGGGCGATGCTCAAAGCGTCGTCCGCATAAAAAAGGGACCGGCTTGCGACAGCCGGTCCCTTTGTCGTCTGCGGTTGTCTCGGACGTCTATTCGCCGATTGAGAAGGAGACGCTGACCTCGACGCGGTAGAGGTTCTCGCCAGCCTCGACCGGTACGGCTGCATCGCTGGCGGCTTCCATCCTCATGGCAGCCTGGGCGACCGGGATCGGCTGCGGGCGGCGGGAGACTTCCGAAAGCTCGACGATCGGCCCAAGCGTGATGCCGGCAGCATCCGCCAGCGTTTCGGCGCGCGCCATGGCATCGGCGACAGCGGCGCGACGCGCCTCCTCGAGCGCGCCCTTCGGGTCGTCATTGGTGAAGGTGATGTTGCCACCCTGGTTGACCCCGAGGGTCACCGAGCGGTCCAGGATCTCACCGACATTGCCGATCTCACGCACGCGGACGGTCAGCGTGTTCGACACCTCGTATCCGGTGATGCGCGGCTGGCCCTGGCCGTCCTGCGGATAGACGTAGCGCGGGGCGATCTGGAGGCCTGACGTCTGCAGGTCGCGACCCTCGATGCCGGCTTCGCGCATGGCGGCAAGCACCTCGGTCATCGCGGCATTGGCCTCGTCGAGCGCGACGCGGGCGGTGTCGCCCTCGCGCATCACGGTGAGCATCAGGATCGCCATGTCGGGCGCAATCGCTGCCTCGCCCTCGCCGGTCACGTTGATCCGCGGCTGCGGCGTCTCCTGAGCGATGCCGGCGGCGGGCGCCGCGATGACGGCGGTCGCAAGAAGCAAAGGCAGAAGGGTCTTACGCATCGAAATCTCCTCGTTGGGCGGGAGAGATGCAAGAAGCCGGCCGCCCCGCACTCGAGCCGCATCGCCGACTTTACCCCATCACACCCGCCCGGGCTGGCGCCTAAGCGCCGTGACGCCTCGACGCCTAGCTCTCGATTATGTGTGGATTGCGGCGTCAGCGGCCAGCCGCGGCGAGTGGACGCCAGCCGCGCGTATAACCGGCACTCACCGCCTGCGCGGCCAGTTCCAACTGCGCCTGCAGATGCGCAATCTCCTCCAGTGCGATGCTAAGCGCCAGCTCCGCATCGCCGCCATAGAGATCGATGATCATCGTCGCATCCTCGCCGACAGCTTCGCCGGCCGATGCCATTGCAGGCTCCGGGCGCATTAGGGGTCTCCGAAAGGTCAGTTCGTGAGAGCCATGATGCACAGCAGTGGAGCGCGGCGCAAGGAATTTGTTCCTGTTATGTTCATGTCGCATATCACGACAGCGCTTTGGCTTCAGTTGAAAGTTTCGCGATGTGCGCGGTGCCGGCGAGGTCGCTACCGAACGTCCAAAGTCGCTGATCTGCCGCGGTTTCAATTCGGCCTGTCACGCCGGCATGACGACTATTGCTGCGATAGGATTTTGCTTCGTAGTGCGCTGGAAATGGAGACAAGCTTAATGTGAGCTTTCGCTTCTTGGTTTTTCGGGGTGCTCGCCTCTTCGGGCGTGCTGATCGCAACACCGACACTGTGCCGGGAAATTTGAGAGGGGTTGAAAGCCGAGTTTCGAGAAAGCGAGCTTGAGATCGAGCACGTCAGATCATTACTCTCTGCTGCACGGCGGGAGCGCGAGTCAGTGGTGCAGCAACGACGAATGGCGGCCGCTGAGCAACTCTTGCGGGCGGTCGACTGCCTCGCGCAGGAGACGGGAGAAGCTGCTTAGGTCTTGGACGGGCGTTGCCATGGGAAGCCGATTTCGCCGCCGGCTATGTTCTTAGCCTCATTGCAAAGCATGAACCGGTATTTTGCCTGATTCAGGGCGTCCCTCGTATCTAAATCTGCTCCCTCCACTGACGTTTAATGGAATGTAAAACCGTGGATATACTCGTCGATCTCACAAATAACGTGGGGATCCTCCACGCCGTTGCCATTCTAATGATCGCCTTCGTAATAACGGTCATGTTGGGTCGCATTTGGATTTGGACATTTTTGCAGCTAGTCGATAAAGGGTACAAGAACAAGATACTGTGGGATGCTGCAATAGGGTTTTGGCGGGTTTGCCTCTGATCTTTACGATCACTAAGATACTCAATATCATTCCCTAGGGTCCGGTCCCATAAAGGGAACGAACTGCTTGGCTAACCGCTCTGCGAAATTCTTAAATGATGGCGGGACAAACCTGACCTGATTCATATAAGCCGTTGATTATGCTCAATCAGCCAAGTCGGCTTGATTCAGATTGCCAACCAAAATTGATTCAACCGGGTCAAACAGCAAAAAGGGCAACCGGTAGGTTGCCCTTTTTCTGAAGTTAGCGATCCCTATTGGGTCATCTGTCGAGTGATGCCATCACTTCCTGACGGTTCCATAAGCGCAGCTTTTTATCCCTTATTTCTGCAGAGGGTCTGATTCCCATCGCCAGGAGTTCATTTCGGCCTACCTCCGCTGCCGGGCATTTGCGGTGCTCCGCAATCTCCCACAGTGCTTGCCAGGTCCACATGTGCGTTCTGCTGAATTCCTGGAGTGACTCAAGGGTGATATCGCGAGGAAGCAGGCCCATGTTGATGATGGAATATATGACCGGAAAGTGGGTGCCAATGAGCAGTGCCGCATCACGGGTGGTGAGTTTCTGAAAGTCACTCCCGTCCCATTCGATGGGTTGGACCTTGTTTCGCACATCAACCAGCGAGGCAAACATAATCCTTTGTGTCCAACAGCCCCCATTTACGTCCCAGGCAGGAATTTGTTCCTCCGCTCTGAGGGAGAATAAACTAGGCCAAGGATTGAGGATCGGCGCTCCCATCAGTGTGGCCAATTTGGCTATCGATATCGCGCCATCGGGCACAGTGGTGGGACTCGCCCCCCTAGCCAGTCTTACAGTCAAGTGTTCCACGGACGAACGCAGCAGATATCTGCCAGGCGCCAGACCAATTGGATCAGCCTCTTCGTCGAGGTGATTTGCGCGGATCAGCGAGTTGATTGCAACTGCCGGGATACCGAGTGATTTCGCAGCTTCAATACGCGGCAGGTAATGGTTCCGACGTTCAAGCACCCTTGCAAACACGGACTCCGACAAGAGGATAGGAGCTTTTTCCGCCGAACCCGCGCGTTGTGCGTCCACGCGCGGATCATGCGCGATGCGAGCCAGCGTCTTGCGCGAAGTCTTGAAGCGGTGAGCGGCCCGCTCGACAGTTAAGAGATCTTCCCGGAAGAGGTTTTCCTTCCTTCGCACCATTGTGAGACCGGTAGACGTCCTGGCCATATCCCCCTCAAGGGTTAAACGGGCAAGTTCCCGAAGGCCGGGTTCAATGTGAGGATCTATTCGCAACGCGAGGAGTGGGCCGAGCTCCTTTTTGATGCCGAAATGTCCAGCCCGGCTTTCGGCCGATGAGCGGAGTTCTCTTGCCAGTGCATGGAAACCCGATGGCCAGTCCAGCATGATGCGACCTGCCCTCGCGACTACATCCGGCTTAAATCGTGCATATTCTTGTCGGGATCCGGGACGAGGAAGAAAGGCCGTTGTCTTTAATGGATCTGCTGTCATTGCACATGCCAATGCAACTGCGAACTCGAAGAGTGCGCCCCGATTGTAACTCCGCAGACAGTCGGGCAGATTTGGTCGAAAGGCGCCTCGTATGCCCTCATCGGGATCAATAAGGCCTGTGACAAGATCCAGCCCCTCTGTATCCGCCACGTTGATGCAGGGCTGGGGATAGTCCCTTAGATCGACCCCGCCTCGCCGGAAACCTTCATTGTCTATCACTGTGCATGCGTGGCAGAAGGCGACGCCCCAGGTCCGGGTGTAGCCCAAGCGCTGGCCGCACTCCGGACATGCTTCCAACAATTGCTCCTTGGTCTTCGGATCGAATGAGAAGATTTTGATAGACCATATAGCTTTGCCATGCGGCGACTGCCGTAGTGCCTGAGGGGACACCCGCCGGCGCAGTACCTCCCTATGGGCGAGCCGAATCCCAGCTCCAAAGAACTGATGCCACCCTTTTCGTTCCGGAACGGGGAGGTATAAGAGACGGCGCAGTTGGTCAGCTCCGCCCGGTATACCAAGCGTACGGGCTAGGTCGTCCTCATGATTGATGGCTCGGGTGGCGATGCCAGCCGGATAGCGACCATCCATTCCCGCGATTTCAAGTAAACTATGCGTGGTCGAATATCCATTCTCCGCAGCAGCACGAAAGACCAGATCTGGCAAACCCTCACCATTCTTCGGCACCACTGGGATAACTAATCGGGCGCCAGTCAGCTTCCAGGAATCGGGGGCATGAAGTGCAGTCATTGGGCTGCCCTCACAGTGTAGCCGCGGATCCCTTGGACAAATGGATTGTAATCGACGGCGCCGATCTCCATAGCCCACTCTTGCACGGCAGTGGCAAGGTGTTCCCGCGACAGCGAACTAACCCCCTCCCTTAACGCCACTTGGCATGCTGCCAGCACGAGGTTGCTGGCCATACCCAAGCGCCCGTCAGCAACTGCATGAATACAGGCTGGGATGTCTCCCACCACAAGATTAGTCAAATCAGGAAACAGTCCATGCTGACGGAGCTTCAACCCGAGGGTGCCGCAGTATTCGACAAAAATCTTGCGCTGATCGGGGCGGGAATAGTCAAGCTGTCCGAAATCCAAGCACTCCACGCAGCGGCTCGCCAGCTGTGGATCGCAGAATAGTAGCGGACGGGCTTCGGATATTCCGACAAATACCATTGGCACCAGCCCATTGAGCAACATGCACTTGAGTGTATCCGTGACAGCCGTGCTCTCGACAACGCCTGACCGAGTTGAAGATCCTTTCGTAGTACGATGACCCAAGTGCTGGATTTCATCGATGCAGAGTAGGGTTGTGCCGTAGTAGCGCATGTAATCATACGCTCGCTTGAGTAGGGATTCGCCGTCCCCATTCGTGGCGCGTGGATCGCCAAATGCTTTCAGTATGTCTGATGCGAGAGACTTGGGCGTCGCCTTAGCCGACAGGGTGATATGTAGTACGAGGCGTTGCTGGATCGCGATTTCTGCACGATCCATGTCACTGGGGAAGAGGCCCAGCCTGATCGCGTCATCGACGACTTTGGTTTCAATGTACGTCTTGACCGACATCGTCTTGCCGGACTGCGGGGGCGCGAAGATCGCGCCGAACTTTTGAGGTTCGTTTGAAGCCTTGGCCTTCGCCTCTCTAAGGCTGTCAAAAAGCTGGTGAGCGGCGACAAGACGCGGGTGTTCAATACGCATTGATGCAAATGCCGCGAACACATCACCGCGGGTTACGAGATTGGGCATGGCTCGTTTTCCTCATGCGAGTTCGGCCTGCAATTTCCTAAGCAGATCTGAGGCGTCGGCCTCGCCAAGGAGATCGAGGTTCGGTTCGTGACTCGAATTGGCACGCGCACTGACGCTTTTGTGTTTGGCCGGCTCTTGTTCCGCCATTTTCTTCGCCTGCGATTTGCGGCGACTGGCTGCGGCCTTCTTGGTGGCTAACGGACCGCCGCGGCGGGGAGCTTTTGAAGGGCGCCGGTCATCGGCGCGTTCAAACGCGGGGAGAACGGAAGGCACGTTTGCAGGAGCGGCCATTCCGGTAGCGGTTGGTTCCGCAAGCAGAACCTCGACCACTTCTCCCTCTATCAGTGAAGCGTTTCGCGCGTATTCTCTGGCCTTCTTGCGGCGCTTCTCGAACTTCAAATCGTCGGGGAACTCCGCGATCATGCCAAGGAGTCTGGTACGAACTTTGTACTTCTCGTCTTCGGAGTGAAAGCCTAGGTTCTCACGCTCTGCCAATTGCCTGGCCTGCTTGGCTGTGTCCCATGGCAGGTTAGTCGAGAAACGGGGAGAGACATTTGGCAGGCGGACGTTTCGCCTTTTGAACGCATTCCAAACTTCAATGTGTCCGCAGTCGTCCAGATCCTTTGTGATGAGGATGTGCACCACCCCAGTGGCGTCAATCGACTTGTGCTCGTCCCGAGCTTTTGTGAATCGAACCATGTCGTTCAGAAGCTGGGTAGTCAGTACCGGATTGTGAAAATGCTCGCCGTCAACGGTCACGCCTGACGTCGTAAGCACGGCCCGCTTGGCTTGACCGAGCAACCTGTTGAGGCTGCCGAGGTCATCAATCATGGGTCGGCGGAATTCCTTGAGAGCTTCTCCCCAAGCCCTTGCAGGCGCCTTACTGATCCCCCTGTTGGTTTCCACATGGCAAATGCCAATGATCACATGCCAAAGTCGGGTCTCCAGTTCCGTCAGGTTTTTGTCAGCTCGTTGACGAGGATTGATCTCCAACTTTGCCATTGTTCGCGGGTCGAAAGGGATGCCGCTTGGTAGCCGATGCCAGAGATTGTCGTTAAGCTGATCGAATGCGTGCTCAACATGGCACTTGTATTGAGGCGTCTTTATTGCCGCCCATGAAACGCTACATCCAGTCGCTTCGAGCATAACTTGGAAAGAAGGGGAGGCGTACTGCCATGCATTATCCACGATTATGCGATCCGGCCATCCCCATCCATCATCGGCACCCTTATAGTTCCGCAATTCGGGCGGCAGGAAGTCCTTTGGCTGGGCCATCTGCTTGAGGCACTGGACAACCGTAAAGATCGATGGAGGGCGGAACGTGAGAACCGCAGCCAGGATCATTCGGCTGAAGACATCCACCGCGATAACGAGCCACGGCCGTTCCTCGGTCCGATGACCCTTGCCATTGCTTATGCAGGACCAGACGTCCACCCGTGTGTCGTCGATCATCACGCATTGCAGCGGACGAGTTGCGGCGATTGCCGGCTGTTGGCCTTTGAACCGCCGCAAAGCACTTCGGCGACCGTACCGCCTTTCGTAGGTCTCAAAGCATTCCGCAGCATTGATCCAAAGGCGCAGCGTCTCTTTCGAAGGCTTTGGAAGATCCATTCCACTTGAAATGGCTTCGTTGAGACTATTGAAGAATAGCGCCTGTGCATCACAAATCCTTGGCTGCGCCTGAGACCAAAAATGATCAATCAGATCGCTCTTCAATTTGAGGATGTGAGGGGGCCAGTATTTCCCGCCATCCTTCGTTGGGCGGATAAAGGCTTTCAAAGGACGATAATCGGGCTCTCCGCACTCGTGGATCGCGATTCGAACAGTGCTTGCGCTCGGAACCCAGTCAAAACCCTCTGCAATAGCATCGCCTTTGTTCCTTCCTATGAAGTTGTCTAGGTCGGGTGTAGACAGTGAGATCCCAGGTTGCTCATCATATCGAAGAACATAAAATCGAAGAGTGCGGGCCCTTTTGATTTTCTTCTTCGACGATGCGATCTTGTCCCTTTGCCGCGCGTTTAGACCAGGGCTATCCTCGTCCATGAGGATGAGAGGGTCCGAGTCCTCGAGGTCCACTTCCGGGGAACGCGATGCGTTGATCTGGCGGCTGACCCGCATCAATCCGCTGGGGTCCGTCCGAAGTTTCTCAAACTCAACTATAGAGAGAGTACGGGTCCTGCTGCCTCCGCCTCTCTCAGCGAAAATCATTTTGCCGTTCCGCTTGATCTCAATGAATTCGAAGACCGCATGCTGGCTCAGTTTCGGAAAAAGGTAGAGTTCACCCGGAGTAGCATCGATGTGGATGGTCATGCCGCTACACCCAACGCACGAATGCCATCCTCTTTCGAGGGGGCGCCAACAAGTCGGACCGGTCTGGTGAGACAGGCAGTGGCAAAAAAATCGATTGAGACGGCACGGCGGAAATGTAGCGCGAGCGCCTTGGCACGCCCTGCAATGCCACCACCCAGAGAATCGACCAAACCATCAAACGAAGTCAGGCCACCCGCTTCATCAAGGTGCGTTGTCACCGCGTCCAGATCGACAGGCGTCACGCGCGTGTACCGGTCCATGAGCACCTCGCGAAGAATCCGCATTGCACCGCAATCGATATCCTTCGACCTCTTTATCGTCAGGAAGTGTATTCCGATCTTGGAATAGACCTCCCTGGCCAGTTCCAATTTGCGCTGGTAGACTGGATCGTCGTTCCGCCGGTCGTTATCGTCCTTGATCTCAAGAACCAGCCTCTGCTTCGCCGTATTCCGGTTGCGTTTTGGGCGCCACAAGAGCGCTGCTTCACTGAACGGCATTCCCGACCGAAGATCTTGAAGGAAATCATCCTCCACGGTGACCTCGAGGTCCGGGAAATAGAGCAGTGGCTGCGCCCCCCCTTTCACAAACAACTCCAAGCGATGCGGCTGCGAAAGCAACGAAATTATGCGCGTGCTGTACTCAGCGAGCTCCAGGACGGGCAACTCGCATTTCTCTGATTCCCATGGCATCGCGCGACTTCCCGCTTTGAGCGAGATGAAGGTGCCGGTCGGTTTTAGAGCTCGTCCATTGATGATGCGCCGAAGGGGTCCGCTGTCAGCGGAGGAGACGATGCGCGACACGACGTTGCGGAAGTATTTTGGGAGGGGCTCCATCAATGCCTCCAAGCGTTGGATTTGTTGAGTTAAACACAGAACAATCGCCGAGCCACGGCCCTGCCACGGAGGGCACATTTGGATGCCTGTAACGCCATGCCGGCCAAGCTGCGTATTTTGATCCGGGGGCCGTTTAACGGGTTCCTTCCGGAGGACATACCGGCCGAATGAGCCTAAGGTAGGTGCACTCCTAGATCCCGCTGCACGGACGCTCACAGCGAGACGCCGGAATGGCACTTGGATACCGGAGTCACCGCGCAGCCGGGCGTGGGGGTGACCTGGTTCACTCAGATGGACCGACAGACGGCGCTCCAACGACTTGAACTGCCGACGGGCCTATGGCACGGGCTTCGACCATCGAGAAATCGAGCATGCAGCCCCAGAAACAGCCGCTTGGCAAGCGTGGAGACCCACGGGGGCGCCGCAAACGAAATCCCGAACAGGATTCTGGTGCCGAATCGGAATATGTGCTAGGGAGAGTTCAACATTTTGGCCTGCCCTTGCTGTTAGAACGGATAGGGTAAGGTCTTTGGTGTCGTCCCGGGTCCAACGGGACGACACCGCTATTTTTTGATACGTACACTGATTCGGGCGATGTTGGAACCTTTAAGTCACCCACAAGGGGACGGGTCTCTTTCAGATACCATGAAGATACCGTAACCCTCATGATGGCTAGTTTTAAAGAGTTGAATATCGGCCGGCTCGTGTCCGAAATCGAGACGCAGATCGCTGTCTGTGAACGCGAGATTGCCCAGCGGCAAGAGGTCTTGCAAAAATTACGAGCCGCGCACTCGTCACTGCTAAGCCAGGGCCCGTTAGCATTATACGCTGGGACAGCAGATACCCTGAAAGTGCCTGAGCCAAAGTCTTCTCGCCGCCGGGAACGTAAGGGTAGCCAAGCTCACGCTATTCGCGCGTTTACAAGGGAAGCGCTTCGTCGTGAGGGAAGACCCCTTCAGAGAGCCGAGCTTCTTAGACTGCTCGAGCGAGAGGGCGTCAAGCTGACTGCAAAAGATCCTGAACGACGCATAACCAAAGTGCTCTCGCAGTCGGGAGAGTACGAGAACCACGGGGATGGGTACTGGTTCAAGGGAGAGACGTTACCCGACCAAGGCTGATCGGCGCTTGCATGGCATTGCGCCCCCATCGAATGGGAATCAGGCACATCCAACTGATATTCGCGCCTCTCGGCCGCGCGATGGTCGCCTGATGGATGCGCTCAATGACCGCTTCGGCAAGAAGTCGCTTGTGCTGGCCAGCGAAGGTTTTCGCGACAAGAGTCTGGCACCTCAGGGCCGATATGCGGACCCCGCGATACACGACGCGATTGGCAGAGTTGCCGACATTAGAAGTGTCGTAAGGGCGTCGGCTACCTACCCCATTTTAGACGTTAGGTAAGCTTCTCAGCAGGGGTGAAAGCCGACGTTGTCGGTCGGCAGATCCAAAGATTATGCTGGTTGGATATTCAGTATCGGGCGCAACGAGCACTTATGTCGGTAACTAGGAAGAACCACTATGTCCCGCAATGGCATCAGGAGAGGTTCTTCGCTCCTGGGAAAGCCACGCATTGTCTCCTCGACCTCAATCCACCCACGTTTAAGCGACGTGACGGAACGGTGGCCATAGGGCGCTACCTTTTCGATTCACCCTCGTCACGGGCGTTTGTCGAGGACGACCTCTACTCGACATTCTTCGGGGTAGAGGTAAACGACGAGATCGAAAGGATTTTCTTCGGCGACATCGACAGGCGAGGAGCCGAAGCGGTCCGGGCGTTCTGCCACGATGACCATGGCGCCTGGCATGAACATTTCCAGGACCTCTTCGAATTCTTAGATATCCAGAAGTTGCGCACGCCCAAGGGTCTCGCATGGTTACGCCAGCAGTATCCAGAGATCGGTCGACTCGGTGAGATGTTGCCGGGCGTTGCCCAAAACCAGTTGATGTTCGAGATGCAGGGTATCCGCATGCTCAACGTCACAACCTGGACCACCGGAGTTCGAGAGATCGTCTCGGCGGAGCGGGCGGGCGTCAAGTTCATCCTCAGTGACCATCCGGTCACGGTATACAACCATGCCATACCGCCGTCCGACACGCGAAACCGACACCCCGGCGACCCATCTCCCGCGCTGAAGGGCTCGCAGACATTCTTCCCGTTGGGGCCGGATCACCTCCTGATCCTGACCAACCTCGAATACGCAAAGAATTGCGCGGTGCGCCCCGACTTGAAGAGGACCTTTGCGCGGAATTACCTGCATACGATGGTGTCGACGATTGAGTTCATCAAGACGCGGTACCTTACCGACGATCAGGTCGCCGAGGTCAATTTCGTAATCAAGGCCCGCGCAACCCGCTATATCGCCGGATCGCGTAGGGAGGACCTTTTTCCCGAGAGGGTAGTGTCGAAGTCTTGGGCCGACCTTCGTGCAACGTTCCTGCCGCCGGTGGACGAGCTCTACCGGTTCGGTGGCGAGATGTTCGCCAGCTTTGAAGACGGACATATTCACTATCAGGACGAGTTCGGGCGAACCGAAAAACCTCGGGAGTGGCTCGTGAAGGCGCTGCCGAAGTCTCCGCCTCGACCGCGCGACTACTGTCCGTGCGGATCCGGGCAGTCGTTCGGCACGTGCTGCCAGAACAAGCCGGCGCACCTGCGCATGTCTTGGACGGAGAAGAGTATTCGTGAGCGCAACATGATGTTCATGAACGCCCTAACCCACCTTTTCGAATTGGAGGGCAAGGATTGGAACACAGTACGCCGCGAGATGACCGACGACAAGATCGCGCAGATGTATCGTCTGTACGAGGCCCTGTGGCCGCTCGAGACAGATCTGCTAGCCCTCCTGCCCAAGCCGGACGGCACTATGCGCTCGGTGTTCACAGGCTCGCTGCATCCCAAGCTAATCATAGAGTTTGCGCTCGGGGCACCGCTGTATTTCGGTGAAGTCATCGTCCAGAACCCGTTCCTGATCTCTCGAACCCTGCGGGAGGACAAGCGACCCACGGAGCACCCTCGCCAGTACCGTGGCGAAGCGCTCAAAACGCTGATGGCCTTCTTCCAGCTCATGCCGCTCGTTGAGGCCGGGCTGATCAACCTGATCCCGGATCCATGCGATTTTGATTTTCACCTCCGCGATCAAATGATGGCAATGGCTCTGGCCCGAACTCGGAATCTCAAGTTGCGTCCGTCCGACGACCCGAGACTCGAGGCGGTGATCCAAGAAGACATGCGCCGCGCGATGCTAAACATGCCGAAAGACTCCCTCGCCAAGCGCATGTCGGAGACGGCCGGCCATGACGAGCCGATCCCGATGGCCACTCTCGTCGCCCTCATAGAAGAGATGAAGGTCGACGACGTGCTAGGCATACTCCAAGAAGACTCGCTCGCTCATGGCGGCCAGTTCCAAATTATGAAGATGGTGCCTAACTTTGAAATGGCGATGTATCTGGCCCAAGCGACCGGCGCTCAGATACTGACCGACAGTCCTTTCCGCTGGGAGGAACTCCAAGCAGCGCTCGCCCGGCGCCACCTTGGCACCACTCCTGCCCTAGTCGGGTTGCAGCACGAGATTGCGTCCACGCCGGTCGAATTCCCAGTCGGCCACGAGGCGATACTCCGCGTCTTCGACGACCCATCGTTCCGCGAGATGGGCTCACTCTTCCGTTCCGCCTACTCGTACACGGCCAATCGTACCGCGGAGAACCTGAAGCCAAATTTCGAGGCGCAGCTCCTTGCACGTTTCCGGCGACAGCGAGACTCGGTCAAATCCTTGATCGCCCGCGGCAAAGTCCCCGCCGTCGCGGCCCGCCTTACAACCGCATTTCGCTTCGGAGGCTTTCAGGACAACACCATCAATCGGCTATTGCTTATGTCGAGCTCCGAGCAGCACTTGCACACCGTTCCTATGGCGACTTTGATAGAGCGTTGGGATGCTGCACCGCGATCGGACAGCACAAAATGGCGCGTACGTTGAGCCAGAGTGCGACGTGTCTTTATTGGCTGCTCCAGCCAATTCTGTACCGAAAGCTGCCCGTGCGCTCCCCACCCCCATTGCAGAAGTCCGAAGCAAGCCGCGTCACCAACCAGGCGGAGATCGAATTTCCGTCGCAAAGGGGGACGTCTGCTGACTGTCGGGTTCTGGCCCAGAAACGGAGAGAGACCACGTCCGGGGTGACGCGAAGCGCGCCACCCCGCCCTGGCGACTACACCAGCCGTTCGATGGCCGTGTACGTTCCGCTCGTCCGGATCGTCAGCGACACGGGCGCATCGCCGCGGTTGCGCCAGAACCAGCCGTGCCTGCCTGTGAAGGCTGCCTGCAACTGGCCCTCGTCGGACGCGACGCCGCGGCCTTTCTCGTAGCTGATGTTCTGGCCGCCGCCATCGCCATGGGTGTCATAGTTGACGGCACCGCCTTCGGACACGACCCAAGCGAAGGCCGCGATCTCGCCCTCCACCATGGTCAGCTTGATCTCGGCTCCTTCACCGGGCGCAAGCGTGATCGTCATCTCGTCCTGGCGCTGCTCCTGCGCGGCAGCGGGCGATATGATCAGTACGCCGATGGTCCCCCAGAGGCTGGACTGGCGCTCGGATGCCGGCGGCGCTGGAGGCGCGGGCGGCGCGACGGGAGCGACCATTGGTGCCGGAGTGCCGGATGCCGCGGGCGCGGGCGTCGTGCTGGTTGACGTCGCGGCTGGGGTTGCGCTGGCGGCGGCGTCCATTGCGGCGTCGGCTTCAGCTTCCTCGGCAAGCTGCATCTTGATTTCGCCCATCTCGGTCAGGTTCAGGGCGGAACCGATCCCGGTCGGATCGATCCCATATTCGGACGGGAGAACGACGGCGACGAGCAAAGCGCCTGCGGTCACGATGGCGATCCCGGTCGAGCGGAGCAGCCTGGCGGTCGAGGGAAGTTCGGCGCGGGTGGGCATGTCGGTGTTGTACATGTGAGGTCCTTTCGGAAGATTCAGGAAACGACGTAGCCGGCTACCTGGTAGCCGAAGAGGAGGAAGCCTGCGGTCATCATCGCCACGTTGGCCCTGTAGGCATGACGGAAGAAGCTCGCGCTCTTCCGCCAGAAGCCCATGACGATCAGGATCGCACCGAGGGCCAGAAGCTGGCCGATTTCGACGCCGACATTGAAGGCGAGCAGGTTCGGCACAAGGCCGTCCGGCGCGATGTCGTATTCGAGGATCTTGGTCGACAGGCCGAAGCCGTGGAACAGGCCGAAGATGAGGGTCGCAGCCTTGGTGTTCGGCTGGAAGCCGAACCAGCGCTGGTAGGCCCCCATATTGTCGAGCGCCTTGTAGACGACCGACAGGCCTATGATGGCGTCGATGATGTAGCTGTTGATGCCGATGTTGAAGTAGACGCCGAGCAGCATGGTCGTGGAATGACCAATGGCGAACAGCGTCACGTAGATGGCGATGTGCTGCATCCGATAAAGGAAGAAGATCACGCCGAGCAGGAATAGGATGTGATCGTAGCCGGTGACCATGTGCTTGGCCCCCAGATAGATGAACGGGATGATGTTCACCCCGCTGATTTCCTGGATGTAGCCCTGATCACCCGCGGTCACCGCATGGGCGAAGGCGGAGGATGCGAAGGCGAGGATCATGCCGAGCGCAAGCAGCCCGGACGTCACGTGGGGAGCGAACGCGCCAAGCGTCCGGCTGCCCACCGCAGGTGGTGGTCGTCTCATGAAAATGTTGTCCGTGTTGAGAAGGAACGTCACCCCGATCGAGGGGCAGCGGTCACTCAGGCACGCGGCGGACGGTCCAGTTCGAAGACGCGCAAGGGCAGCGTTTCGGGAAGGGCGCTGATGCGCCAGGCGTCGCCCCTCCGGACGAACAGCGCGGTCATGGACGGCGGATAGGTTGGCGTGTCGTGCAGGTGGTCGGCGGCGTTGTGGCCATGAATGTGGCCGGGCTTGCTTTCGCTGTCCCAGCCATCGTCATGCGAGTGACCGTGCTCGGCGATCTGGGCGGCGAGTTCCAGGTGACGCTCGGCTTCGATCTGCGCGAGTGCGTGCGGGTCGTGGGAAGATGATCCCCCGCTCGGCGCGAGCAGAAGCGATACCGCCATCGCGCAGGCGATGACGACGCGCAACGCGACGCTTTGCAGACGGCCGATCATGATGCCAGCGATACCCCCTCGGTGGTTAACGAAACCTTTTCCGTGATTCTGGGGCGAGATGAAGGCCGTTGTCCCGTAGAATGGCCACGATATTGTCCTGGATTTATCGGGAAGACATCCGTCGAATGTCCGACATGCTGCACGTCCTTACGAAGCGCACCTACCGTCACCTCTTTCTGGCGCAGATCAATGCGCTCCTGGGAACGGGGCTGGCGACGGTGGCGCTCGGCCTGCTCGCCTTTGAGTTGGCGGGCGAGAACGCCGGAGCGGTTCTCGGGACGGCGCTGGCCATCAAGATGGTGGCCTATGTCGGCGTCGCGCCTATTGCCGCCGCCTTCGCCGAGCGGCTGCCACGGCGTGCGACGCTCGTGGCGCTCGACATTGTCCGGGCGGGCGTGGCGGTGCTCCTGCCGTTCGTCACAGAGATTTGGCAGGTCTATGTCCTGATCTTCGCGCTGCAATCGGCATCGGCCGCGTTCACGCCGACCTTCCAGGCGACGATCCCGGACGTGCTTCCGGACGAGAAGGAGTATACGCGGGCGCTGTCGCTCTCGCGTCTGGCATATGACCTCGAAAGCCTCGTCAGCCCGATGATCGCGGCTGCGCTTTTGACGGTCATCAGTTTCCACAGCCTGTTCGCCGGGACGGTCGTCGGTTTCCTCGTTTCGGCCGCGCTGGTGCTGACGGTCGTCCTGCCGAGCCCGAAACCGAGTGCACCGCGCGGCATCTACGACCGCACGACGCGCGGCATCCGCATCTATCTCGCGACGCCGCGCCTGCGCGGGCTGTTGGCGATCAACATGGCTGTCGCCGCCGCCGGCGCGGTGGTCATCGTCAATACGGTCGTCTATGTGCAGGCCGTCTTCGGCCTTGGCCAAAGCGAAACGGCGATGGCGCTCGCGGCCTTCGGCGGCGGTTCGATGGTCGTCGCACTGGCGCTGCCCCGGCTTCTCGACAGATTGCCTGACCGGCCGGTTATGCTCGCGGGCGCGGCCATTCTCGCCGTCGCAACCCTGGCTGCGACGGCCATCGAATCCATTGATGTGCTGCTCTTCGTTTGGTTCGTCGTCGGCGTCGGCTATTCCCTTGCGCAGACGCCTTCGGGACGGTTGCTGCGGCGCTCGTCCCATGCGGAAGACCGCCCGGCGCTGTTCGCCGCCCAATTCGCCCTGTCGCACGCCTGCTGGCTGGTCACCTATCCACTCGCGGGATGGGCGGGCGCGAGCCTCGGTTTGTCGGCAACAGCCATGTTGCTGACGATCATCGCCACGGCCGGCACGGTGGCAGCAATGTATCTTTGGCCCTCTGCCGATCCCGAGATCATCGAACACAGCCACGAGGCCCTTGCGATGTCGCACCCGCATTGGGGAGAAGGGCATCCGGACGGGCGGCACCGCCATGCCCATCCGTTCGTGATCGACGATTTGCACGCCTCCTGGCCGAACGTCCGTCCATGAGCGACGATCGGTTCCGATGACAGCGCTCATGCAAGGCCTGGTCGACATCCAGCGCGACATCTACCTGACCTTCGCAGACACGATCCGGGCGTTCGCGGCGGGTGGCGGATGGTTTGAACTCGCGATGTTCCTTCCAATGGCGGTCATCTTCGGAGCGGTCCATGCGCTGACGCCTGGCCACAGTAAGTCGGTCCTCGCTACCTATCTTGCCGGATCGTCTCTGTCGGTCGCGCGTGGCCTCATGGTCTCGCTCACGCTCTCGTTCACCCATGTCCTGATGGCCGTCATCATCGCCGTCTTGTCGCTCCCGCTCGTCTCGATCGCATTGGGCAGCGTCGGCCGCGCCCCTGCCATGGAGAATGTCAGCCGTGGGCTCCTGGGGTTGATCGGCCTCTGGATGATCTGGCGCGCATTTCGTGGCCACCTCGATGGCATCCGTAAGAACAAGGGAGCGCTCGTCGGCTTCTTTGCGGGACTCATTCCCTGTCCGTTGACGCTGTTCGTCATGATCTTCGCCATCCAGCGCGGCGTCACGGAGGCCGGTTTGGCCTTCGCGGCCATGATGATGCTCGGCGTCGCGACGACGCTTTCGGTGGTCGCGGTGGCGACGATCGTCTTCCGGCAGGGAATTGCCGCCCTGATCGCCTCGCGCCCGAGTCTGCTCGACGGGACGGGGCGCGCGGTCGAAGGACTCGCTGGGATGATCCTGATACTGATCGCGTTGCGGACAATGGTCTCGTCTTGACAACCTGATCATGAGGGGAGAAAGGATTCAGCCATGGGGACAAGCGGTCTCCCCACGAGGCGTCAGCCCAAGCATCGCGTCCATGAAACCCTGAAACGGGAGGACGCATCATGTCTTCGACGACCACAATTTCTCCTGAAAAACTCGCTCGGCTCGTCGGCACGCCGAAATGCCCGACGCTGATCGACGTCCGAATGGACGCGGATTTCGGCGTAGACCCCCGGCTAATTCCATCCGCACGACGCCGGAACGCGGATAGCCTCTCCGACTGGATCCGAACGGTGCATGGCCCCGCCGTGGTTTATTGCCAGCACGGTCATAGGCTGAGTGAAGGCGTCGCGGCATTCCTACGCGCACACGGCATCGCCGCCGAAATCCTCGAAGGAGGCTTCGAGGCATGGCGCGGTGCAGGACACCCGCTTGTTCCAACCGATAAGGGCCCGAAGCAGAACATCGAGGGCCGGACTGTCTGGGTCACAAGAGCGCGGCCGAAGATCGACCGGATCGCGTGCCCGTGGCTGATCCGACGGTTCGTCGATCCCGATGCCATCATCCTGTTCGTCACCCCGGCCGAAGTCGCTGCGGTGGCGGAGCGGTTCGGCGGCGCGCCCTTCGATATCGACGGCGTCTTCTGGAGCCATCGCGGCGATCTGTGCACCTTCGACATCATGATCGAGGAATTCGGCCTCGCGACCGCACCGCTCCTGCGTCTTGCTGCAATCGTGAGGGGCGCGGATACCGCGCGTCCGGACCTTGCTCCCGAGGCTCCAGGGCTTCTCGCGGCATCCCTTGGACTGTCGCGCATGTATGCCGACGATCTCGAACAGCTCGATGCCGGGATGCTTCTCTACGACGCCTTCTATCGCTGGTGCAGGGATGCGACCGGCGAAACCCACAACTGGCCGCATACGAAGTCGGCGGGAGCTTGAGATGGACCAGATCACCAAGACCGACGCGGCGGCCGCCGGAAGCCCTGGCCACGACATCCCGTTCGGTGAGGCGGCTCGCGTGTGGGCGCGGATCGCGGCGCTCAGCTTCGGCGGTCCGGCGGGACAGATCGCCGTGATGCATCGAATCCTGGTCGAGGAGAAGCGCTGGATCGGCGAGCATCGGTTCCTGCATGCGCTCAACTACTGCATGCTGTTGCCTGGGCCCGAGGCGCAGCAACTGGCGATCTATGTCGGCTGGCTTCTGCACCGGACGATGGGCGGCCTCGTCGCGGGCGTTCTCTTCATTCTTCCCGGCTTCCTGTCGATCCTCGCCTTGAGTTTCGTCTATGTTGTCTATGGCGAGGTTGATGTGGTCGAAGGCCTGTTCTTCGGCCTGAAGGCGGCGGTCCTTGCCGTCGTGCTGCAGGCCGTGCTGCGGATCGGTGGCCGCGTTCTGAAAAACCCGGCGATGATCGCCATTGCCATCGCCGCGTTTATCGCCATCTTCGCTTTCGACGTTCCATTCCCGCTCATCATCCTTGCTGCCGGACTTGTCGGCTATGTCGGCGGGCGGTCGGGTTCCCCCTCGTTTCGCCCCGGCGGCGGGCATAGTTCTGGCAAGGACTCGGCGGTCTCTGATGCGGACACGGCGCTCGGCGACCGACTGCCCGACCACGCCCACCCCAATATCGGCTGGTCGCTACGAATCTCGGGCATATTCCTGTCATTGTGGCTGGTCCCGGTCGCCGTTCTCGTGCTTGTCCTTGGCCAAGACGACGTCTTCAGCCAGATCGCGGTCTTCTTCAGCCAGATGGCGGTTGTGACGTTCGGCGGGGCCTATGCCGTCCTCAGCTATGTCGCGCAGGAGGCGGTGCAGAATCTCGGCTGGCTGCAGCCTGGGGAAATGCTGGACGGTCTCGGCATGGCCGAAACGACGCCTGGCCCGCTCATCATGGTCGTTCAGTTCGTCGGGTTCCTCGCGGCCTATCGCGAGGCGGGTGGTCTCCATCCGCTTGCGGCTGCGACCTTCGGCGCGATCCTCACGACTTGGGTCACCTTCGTCCCGTGCTTCCTCTGGATATTTCTCGGAGCTCCGTTCATCGAGAGGCTGCGCAACAATGTGGCGCTTACGGGCGCGATGACAGCGATCACGGCCGCAGTCGTCGGTGTCATCATGAACCTCGCCATCTGGTTCTCAATCCACGCCCTGTTCGGCGAGGTGACGACCTGGCGCGGCCTTGGAACCGAGATCGAGGTGCCACTCCTCCAAACGCTCGACTGGACGGCGCTCGCTCTCACTGCGGCCGCCGTGATAGCGGTGTTCGGCTTCAAGGTCGGGATGATCAAAGTGCTGCTTGCCTGTGCTCTCGTGGGGGCGGCAATTCACGTTTGAACGCCCCCTATCGGTATCGACCGAATGCCCGCTTTGAAATGATAGTTCCCGAAAGCTGACTGACTGGAATCCACCCCACTCTAGCCGTTGGCGTCGGCCCTACCGACATCGTTGGGAAATGATTTCCTGCCGACCCCTTCGGAGCCGTCAGCAGACTGGCCGCTTTCGAAACGCATGAGCGAGATAGCTGCCATCAGAAGGCAGATGTAGACGGCAACACCGACCCCGAAAATGGGTAGACAGCGAGGCAGGACCGTAGCCATCTTGTCGCAAATGCAAGAGGGGGACAGCTGCCGTCGCCTACAAGCGACCCTTTCCCCTATTGGCACAGTTAGGTGCTTTGCTAAGAGGTATGGGTTGATATTGTGAATCATCGGCACCCACAATCTTCTTCAACCAAGGAACTACTCTGATACTTACCCACGCAGAGATTTTGGCCGCATCCCAGGTTCCTTCGATGCCCGGGGTCTATTTCCTCGGGCCGTTCAACACACGCATCACGTTCTATTCACAGCAGGTTCGCGCGCTCCGCCTTGCTCACGCCCTGCACGCGGAGAACGTGATCCAGGACAGCGAGCAGGTTGCGATTGTCGGCGCCGGGGCAGCTGGATCGACACTTGCGGCGGCCCTCGCCATGCTCGGCCGACAGGTGATGCTGTGCGATCCGGCCGAAAAGATCCTCCAGCTGCAAAGCGCCTCGTCGCGACTGCTGCATCCGCATATCTATGAATGGCCCAGACTCGGCTCTCTCGACGACCGCGCCGGTTTGCCAATTATGGACTGGACAGCGGGTACCGGTGGCGAGGTCTGCACGGCGCTGCGCAGCGAGTTTGCCATGGTAAAAGTGGCGCTGACGAACCTGGAGTTTGCACTTGGCCACAGGCTTACTGACGTTGTTGCGCAAGGCAATTCGTGGCGCCTAAAGCTAGCCAAGGGTGGAAGCACCGAAACACGCGTTTTCCAGCACGTCATCCTTGCAATGGGGTTTGGCGACGAACGCTCGACTGGGGACGTGGTGCCCGAAGACTACTGGCGGCCGGGAGCAGTGGGCACGCCCGCAACCGAGCCTATCGCCGGGGCGACCTATTTGGTGAGCGGCAATGGAGACGGGGCGCTGACCGAAACGCTCGGTCTTCTCGTAGACGGCTTCGAGCACCTCAAGTTCACCCGAACCTTCCTTGGCATGTTTGTTGGGGACGAGCTTCGTGACGCGGCCCACAGCATCTATGGGGCAGCGGCGGAGCCTGATATTGAAGCAGATCTCACGGCTACCCTGTTGCCGGTGCTGCAGCAGCATGGCGTAATCGCGCGGTTACGGCCGATGCTGCGTAAAGATCGTGCCGTGACTATCAATGCTAATGGTCCTCTGTTTGTCGCAGGCAAGGCGTCTCAGCTCAATCAGTTGATGGCCTTTGCGCTCCTCGAGGCGGCACGCGTCGAGGGAGTTGCCGTTGCAAGGACGACCGGGTTCGTAAGCGGGGCCACCACGGGCGCCGATGGCACAATACTGGAGGGGATCAGCGCCGCCGGCATCCCGCAGTCCGGTGCCTACGAGCATGTCGTCCTGAGGCACGGTCCGGATGTGAAGGAGCGGTATGCTCCCGCCGCGCCAATTCTGGCGGCCTACAAGGCGCATATCGAGCCCTTGCTTCAAACAAACCCGGTCCTCGCGGCGCCGCCTGTCCTCGAGGAGGAGACCTACGAGCTCTTCGAAGGGCTGAGGATCGAGAAGCTGGCCGACCATGCTTCAAGGGCCCACCAGTTTGTGGTGGCGGAAGAAGCTAAGCGCATTGTGGAGGTGCTGATCGATCCGGCAGCGCATGTAGTCGTCGAACGGGGCACCCACACGCTTGCGGAGATTGGAGCCGCCTGCGAGCTCCTCCCCAAGCGCATCACTGTCGACATCCACGTCTTACCGAACCGCCTCCCTGACGCGCAGCATCTGGTGCGGCTGGCGAGGTGTTCGGGAACAAAGATCGAGCTTCGCGCGCACGCAACGGTCCAGGCCGAATGGAAGAGGCTTCTGCAGGTGATTGGCACGGCGCCCCCGCCCTCGTCGGTGCGCCCGACACGCGACTACGACGGTGCCAAGACGGCATCCTTTGTCGACGCTAGCCTCATCCGTGCCCTTGACACGCGTATGCAGAGCGCCATCGGCGCCGGCAGCAGCGCGCCGATCGGGCAGCTGTCGCACGAGCTCTTGACCGAGATCGGCAAGACCTGGACCGTCTGGCGCGCCCTATTGGATGACGACGAAAACATGCGCTTCGACTTCCTGCGGTGGCTGGCGCAGGTCGACCAACGCGAGAGCCAGCCATGGGATGGTGACCACGGGAGCATTCAGCGCATGGCTAACGCGCTCATCATGATCATGGCAGCCAATTGCCAGGTGTCATTGACCCCGATGTCAGTGGAGAACGGCAATTTCGGCTTCGAGGCCGGTGCGGTCGGGCTCGGCACAGGATGCGAGGTGATAGGTGCCGAACCGATCTCGATCCGCACCGCGCCAGACGACTGGGGCGTCGATGCCTTGATACTGTCTGCGAGCAGCGAAGTTGACGTCCGGAATCCCGACGGCCGCATCCTCGATGGTGGTGCGATGGGACAAGACATGCGGGTGGCGCGCCGGGTCAGCCCAGCGATCATCCAGAACAACATTTTCTGGCGCGCGCGTTTGGCTGGGAACCTAGCCGCATGGAAGGCGGCGGTTGCCGAAGAATTCGCGGCCTGGCGCAAGCGGCAGGACGAAAATCTCAAAGGAGTCTCAGAGTGACAGCGGAAGAGCTGAGGGACCGTTTGGTAAAATCTGCCGAGACGCTTGACTGGTCCACCGCGGTGGTGCCGGCATTTACTGAGCGCCGGTTTCGCGGGCGGACCGATGACAGTGCCGTCGCGTTGCCCGATAATTGCTTTGGCCTGCGCCTTGGGGCCTATCCGGTCATCGTTGCTCCGGTCGCCCTTGGCGACGTGAGCGAAATGCAGGCCTCGCTTCGCAAGCTCCACAGCCAGATGGTTATCGCCCGCTCGTATATGCGCGCCGAGGAGGTGATCAACGCACACCTCATACTCTGCGCCGCGAATCCCTCGACTGCGGTTGACTGGCGTAGCGTGGTCGACCTCGCAGAGCGGGACGAAACGGTATGTCGCAAGCTTATCTGGATTCCCGACAAAGCTGCGCTGGACGACTCCTATTCCGAATTCGTCTCGCGCACGTTCTTGGCCGCGCCTTGGCGCGATGCCGAGGAGAGGAGCGCACCACTCGATAACAACCAGGGGCTCGCCCAGCGACTTCTGGTCAAGCACGGGCTTTCGGCGGCGGTCGCCGATCAATGGATCGCGATCGTGCAGAGCATGAAGCAGGATCCGGACGCCATGGTTGTCGAGCTGGTCAAGGACTGGGAGATTACACCATGAACCAGGTCTATCTCACCAGCATCGAACTCCAGCAATTCCGCAGCTTCGCCGAGCTCAGGGTGGATATGGCTGCCGAGCCCGGCGTGCTAATCGTCCATGGGAGCAACGGGCTAGGCAAATCGTCACTGTTCGACGCACTCGAATGGAGCTTGACCGACAATATCGACCATTTCCGGCCAGCCAATGGCTACGAGAAGGTCGGCGAGTATCTCTGCCGCTGGCGCGACGAACCCGGCGCGACGCGGGTGGCACTGAGTTTCTCCGACGGGAACCTCCTTGAGCGCCAGCTCGCATCACCGCTAGCCACGAGCTCGATTGTCAAAGGCACTCTCCGCAATACCGAGGAGATCGCGGCGTTCCTAAAGGCTCCGGACTGGACACCAAGGATCCGCGCCCTCAATCGCTATCTCCTCCTCACGCATTTCCTCGGCCAATCGACGATCTCTAGGCTGACCCACAGGAGCGACGACGAGCGCTTCGAAATCCTCAAGGAAGCGGCCCAAAGCGCCCAGCTCGAGGACTTTGGCATCGCCCTGCACGGCAAAGGCAGCAACGTGGCGGCCAGAGCATTCAGCAAGCGGATTGAGGCGCTGGGCCGCGACGCTACCGAGCTCACCGAACTGCTCGCGCAGGAAGATCAACTCTGGCAAGGCGCGCAGGCATCCGGCGCCATCGACGACGACGGCGCCCAACACCTCACGGCACAGATTTTCGACTGGTTGCGGGGCGCGGCCCCGGCGGCTGGCCTGCCCTTTGACGAAGTGAAGGACGATACGCCTCAAGCTGCGATCGATAAGCTGAACGAGAGCGCCCGCCGCCGTAGCCTTGCAATCTCGCAGGCTCGACTGCTGGTAGTCGAGCAACAACGCAACAAACTGCGCCTTGCCGAGAGCGAAGCAGCTCAGGAGGTAGCTAGGCGCGACCTGACCTCGACGACGGCAGTGGCAGCAGCAGCCGCAACTGCCGCTACCGAGCAGCGAAACAGGGCCACGGCTGAGCTCAAGAATCTGAACGACGCCAAGGGCGCGTACGGTCAGCTAATCGAACTGCAAAAGGCCATGGCGAGTTTGGTCCGGGTCGGAGCCGATCAAAGAGAGGTCGGGGCGCAACTTATCCAGGCAGAGCAGCTGCTCGCCTCCGCCGAGCGCGAGGTCGCGCGTGCCGACCGACGGCGCCAGCTCCTCGCCCGGCTGAGAACTGAGATTGAGGCTATCGACAGCGATAGCGCGGCTGCTCGCGATGAGGCAGAGCGCGTCGGCGAATGGCTGGAGCGTTTTCAATTGATAACCAACCTCAGGGCAGATCACGATGCGCTGGCTCGCGACTATCAGGGCATAGATGCGCTCGTCAGTACCACAGAGGAAGCGGCGCGCGAGGCGGGCCAGGCGGCGGACGCCCAGGCCAAGCTATTGACCGAGATGCAGGCCTCGGTGGGAGCCCTTACCGCGGCGGTGACCACAATAGCCGCCAACTTGCATCCCGATGCCTGTAACTGCCCGGTCTGCAACACGCGATTTGATACGCCTGCAGCGTTGCAGCGACAGGCATCCGAGGCGGCCGAACGCCTTGCGCCCTTACTCGTCGCACAGCAACAGGCGCTCCAGCTGGCACGAACGGCGGCAGACAATGCCTCGGTCCGGTATGTTGCCGCGAGGGATATGCAAACCAGAATTCGCGATGCGGCCGAAGTGATTGTGGGCGAGCAGACGGCCAACAATCGCCTGCTTGAACGCATCGCCTGGGTGGGACCCGCGGACGTGAGTTCTCTCGAGGGCTACCGAACCTCCGTTCTTGAGGGCGTGGCGAAACTTCAGCAGCGCCGCCAGCGACGCCTTCGCTGGATCGGCAGTCTTGGCGGCGACTCGGCCTTGGCGAGTGCGACCAGTGCTATGCGGCGCCGTAACGACTGTCTGCGCAGGCGGGATGCGCTTTCCCGTCACGCCGCTGAATTGACGACGGCAGGAGAGCAGACGTCGGCCGAAATTTCTTCCCGTGCCCTTGCAGTCTTTCCGGGTGAGACGACACCACCGGTGGCCGAACGGGTGACCGCTTCGCTGGAGGCCGCGGCGGGTCGCCTTTCGCAAGTCCAGGAAGCTGCCGACGCAGCGCAGCATTCAGCGAGCGAAATGGACGCTCGTTCCTCAAGCCACCAAGAATCGGTTGCAAGCGCTAACGTGCGTATCGCCGAGCTTACCGAGCAGTTGAAAGAGGCCATAGCGGACAGCGATCGTATCAAAGGACGGTGGCGGGAACTGGGTTGGCCCGATACTGGAGCGCAAGCGGGTGAGTTGGAAGAGGCCGAGCAGCGGCTTGCCGAGACCGAGAGTGCCCTGGGCCAGGCTACGAACCTGCTGAGGCGTTTGCGTGAGGGCCGTGAGGCCTGGGCCCGCCAGCAGGCACACCGCGCCAGCTTTGAGCGACTTCGCCTTGCGAGTGACCTCGCGCCCAACAGCGAGCGCGAACAGATACGCGAAGCAGCTCAGAGGAACCTGGACAGAAAGCAAGTTCAGCTCGCGGCGACGCGACAGGCGAAGCAAATCGCGGCGGCAACCAGCACCGATATCGCCACGGAGGTGGAGGAGTTTAACGCCGAGTACATTCAACCCCTCGACACCCTAATGAAAGCCGTCAACCGGGCTATTCTGTGCGATCCACGGGTGGGCATCGACCTACATGTGAAGCGAAAGAAAATCGCGCAGACAGCGGCTCGAGACGGCGATCTCCCGCCTGGCGGTGCCATCGACCCGCTGCTGGTCCACAGCGAGGGGCAAATGGCGGCCTTAGCCGTCAGCATGTTGTGTGCAGCAAGTCTCACCTATCCATGGTCGCGGTGGCGGGCGCTGATCCTTGACGACCCGCTCCAGCACAATGACGCCATCCACGCGGCAGCCTTCGCGGACTTCATCGGCAACATGGTGCAGCAGCAGGGCTATCAGATTCTGGTTTCGACCCATGACTTAGGCCAAGCCGAATTCCTGCAGCGCAAGTTCGACGCGCGTCGTGTTCACTGCAGGACGCTGAGCCTGCTGGGCCGAGGTAAGGACGGCGTCGAATGGGTAATCAAGGATCGAAGAGAAATGAGGGACACCACACCCCGCCCAGCATCCGAAGGAGCAGTTCTCGGCTAAGGGTGCCGACGCAGCGGTGTCAGGAGACTGGACGTCAGCTTCTGGGAGATCGCGAAAGTGACCCAAACGACTGAAATGGGGGCGCATTGTGGTCGAAGTACAGTAGCCTGCTGAACGGCCGCTTTCCCGGCTTGGGGCCCCAGAAGCGGTCGGGTAGCTTGCCACCCCATTCTGGCCGTGGGCGTCAGCCAGCGGAGCACGATGGGAAATCTTTTCCTACCGACGCCTCTGGGGCCGCCTGCGGACAGTCCGGTTTTAGGGATCATCGCCGGTTAGCTGCCGTTCCGAATGCGACCCCGTTCTTGCCGTTCAGAGTACCGTCACCGATGGCCGAAACCTGCCGTTCATTCAGTCCAGCATGAGAGCATCCAGGAACGCAGCAGTTGCGCAGTGGCCGAATGTCGTCGACTCCTTTATGGTCTGCCTCATATGCGAATTATCACAAAAAAGATCGTCAGCCGATGGATCCAGCACAATATCGAGCTCGGCACACTTCTCATATTGGCAATCTCCGTTGCAGGCTTCTGGGCCTTTGCCGAGCTGGCTGATGCGGTCGTCCGGGGATCGACAGCCGATCTTGACCGGGACCTTCTGCTTCTTCTGCGGTCCGATGGAAACATCGACCGGCCCACCGGTCCACCATGGCTTGAAGAGGTTTTCCGAGATTTGACAGCAGCGGGAGGCATCGCTGTCCTGACGCTCACTACGCTCGCTGTTGCGATCTTCTTTATTCTGCAGCGCAAGTTGGCGTCGACGATCTTTCTTCTAGCGTCCGTGGGCGGCGGGCTGCTCATTTCGAGCGTGGCAAAAGAGTTCTTCGATCGACCGCGGCCCGACCTCGTACCGCATGGCTCTTTCGTACACACCGCCAGTTTCCCGTCAGGTCACTCTATGATGGCAGCGGTGGTCTATCTTACGCTCGGCGTCTTGGTTGCGCGGACGCTGCCGCAGAGGCGGCTGAAGATATTCGTGCTGTCGCTTGCGGCGATGACGACCATCCTGGTTGGCATCAGTCGCGTCTATCTCGGGGTCCATTGGCCGACTGATGTCTTGGCAGGATGGCTAGCCGGAGCTGGCTGGGCCACGGTGTGCATGTTGGTCGCGCGCGTGCTCGCGCGGCGTGGAGAGGTTGAGCCTGAGGTGAGCCAAACTTGACCCGATACCAGCCGGACGAACAGACATCCTGCAGAACTTGTCACGGGGGACTGTCAGGAATTTCGTGCGTGAGGCCATCTTGACGCGCAGGTCGTACAGGACCTGGAAGTCTGAAGTCATTTGCCATCAACCCAACTGCGAGAGAAACATGGCCCGGAAACCTGAATGAGACATCGAGAGGAATTATCCTCTACCGGACTTCATCGCCAAGGCCGTCCGGGAGTGGATCGCAGCAGCGGGAGCGAAAACCGCGTTCATCGAACCTGGCAGCCCTCGGGAGAATGGCTACTGCGAGAGCTTCAACTCCAAGCTGCGCGACGAACTGCTCAGTGGCGAGATCTTCTACAGCCTCGCTGAGGCGAGGGTCATCATCGAGGCTTGGCGGCGCTACTACAACACTGAGCGACCGCACTCATCGATCGGGTATAGGCCGCCGGCACCGGAAGCCGTTGTCTGGCCAGCACCCACCCGTGGATCGGCGCCACCGTCCGCACAAGCAATGGCCGCAAAGCCGATCATGCACTAAGATTGAAACCGGACCACCCCATAGGGGCAGACCGGGCCGAGGAGGGAGATTTTGCAATGACAGAAGTGTGGCTGCCGCTTCTTGGTGGTCTCGTTCTCCTGATTGCGGGCGGCGAGCTTCTTGTGCGGGGTGCAGTGAACGTGGCTACGCGGCTAGGCGTCTCACCTCTTGTCATCGGCCTCACGCTTGTGGGGTTCGGAACCTCTACGCCGGAATTGGTGACCTCGATTCAGGCCGCGCTTTCGGATGCTCCCGGCATCGCCTATGGCAACATTGTTGGTTCCAATATCGCCAACATTCTCTTGATTCTAGGCATAGCTGCGCTCCTTGCACCGATCGCCGTGGCATCAAAGGCGCTGAGGCGCGACGGCGTGGTGATGCTGGCTGTCGCTGTCGTTTTCGCAGCGCTTGCCGCCCTAATGCCGCTCGGACGTACCGTCGGGGGAGCTTTTGTAGCGGTGCTTGGGCTCTATGTCTGGTTCGCATTTCGGCAGGAGCGAGTGGCGGCAAGAACTGATCACGGAGCAATTTATGACAAGAGCCTCGCGCTTCAGGAGGTAGATGCTGCTCTTATACCTGAGACGACAAACGGCCAACCGCTGGTCGTCCCGCTCCTGATTGCGCTCGGCGGGCTTGTCCTTGTTGTGCTTGGCGGGCGCTTCCTTGTGGAGGGCGCAGTTTCGCTCGCTCGCGGCTTGGGCATCGCCGAGACCGTTATTGGACTGACCATTGTTGCCGTTGGCACGTCAATGCCAGAGCTTGTTACCTCTGCAGTAGCGGGGCTGCGGCGGCAGGGTGACGTGGCCTTTGGCAATATCGTTGGCTCCAATATCTACAACATCCTCGGGATCGGCGGCTTCACCGCACTGATCGCACCTGGCGTTGTACCTTTCGTTATCGTCTCGTTCGACAACCTCGTTATGATCGGCGTCTCAGCGGCGTTACTTCTAGTGGCCTGGACCGGCTTCAGAATCTCGCGGCTCGAAGGATTAGCGCTGCTTGCAGGATATGCGGTCTATGTCTACCTAATCTGGCCGTAAGGGAACCGGAGAACAAGGCGGCCCGATGACCTTCGACCTGAGCTCATGGAACGTGCCGCTCGCACTCGGTGCGGCTTCGCCCGACCTCGTGGCGTCGGCACTACTCATCCTGGTTCTCTGGATTGCTCGGACGATCTTGGTCAAGCTGATCCGGATGCGGACCAGTCTACCGCCACATGTCTTGCGTCGCTGGATTGCAACCAGCAGAAATGTTCTGCTCTTCCTGCTTTTGCTGGGCCTTGTCCTGATTTGGGCGCCGCAGCTCAGGACCTTCGCGTTGTCGCTTGCCGCCGTCGCCGTCGCACTTGTCGTCGCCACTAAGGAGATGATCCTCTGCGTTTCCGGATCGCTGATGCGATCCTCGACGCGTGCTTTCACGGTCGGCGACTGGATCGAGGTCTATGGTGTCCGGGGTGAGGTCGTGGACCACACACTCTTGGCCACCACAATCCAAGAGTTTCAACCGAGTTCCTTCCACTATACTGGCCGGACGGCGGTGCTCCCAAACAGTGTTTTTTTCACATCACCCATCCGCAACCTGAGCGTTTTGCGCGACTACACCTTCCACAGTTTCGCCGTCACGGCTGAGCCCGATGTGGACTTGCTAGATCGAGACGCCGAGATCGCTACCATCGTCGATCGGCACTACGGTGCTCATCGCGAAGAGGCCGCGCGGGTAAACGCGCGGATCGAACGCCGGAGCGGCGTCGACATTCTTGAGCCCGATAGCCGCATCCGCTTCTCCACCACCGACCTTGGCAAGCAGCGGGTGACTGTGAGCCTGTTCTGCCCCACACGCCAAGCCGACGTCCTAGAGGACGCCATCACCAGAGAGATCATGACGCTCATCCGCTTCGCGGAAAAACAAGGTTCATCGGCCGATCGATCGTGATGCTCGGAGTCAAACTTTCCAGGGGTGGTGCACGGTGAAGGGCCGCTCTTGCTGTTCTGACTGCCATACCCGGTAGCGCAGAGTGTAACGGCTGTCGCGACTGTGTGTGGTTCTGGCAAGACTCTCTCACCACCCAGTTTCGCCGCCTTTCGGACATCAAGTCCCTTAGGTCCGCACCGTCTCGCCTGGGAGGAGGCGCTCCTCAATGAGCTGGAGCTTCTGCTCGGTTGATCAGTGTCGGCGCCGTGCCTCGCCGGTGATGAGTACGATCCGTCGATGATCGTCAGCCACAAGGCTGAGCTTGAGGATCGCCTCAAGCCTTCCTTGCTATGCGAACTATGCCGTCGAAACGGGGCGGGTTACCCACCCCACTTGAGCCGTCCACAGCGTCTTTAGGAGTGGCAGCTTTTGGGCGACCACCGGAGGATCATGGATGACCGGAATGGGGGCGCATTGTGGTCGAAGTACAGTAGCCTGCTGAACGGCCGCTTTCCCGGCTTGGGGCCCCAGAAGCGGTCGGGCAGCTTGCCACCCCAATGCCGAAGTCCGAAGCAAGCCGCTCACCAACCGGGCGGAAATCGATTTCCGTCGCTATTGGGGCCGAGTCCGGACGGTCCGCTGTTGGAAGCGCTTGGCGGTTAGCTGCCTTTCCCGCACTGCCCTGTTGGGCAAAGTTTGCTTGGTCAGCGTAGGCCCATTGCGGCCAACAGAATCTGGTGGACGGAAGCCGTAAACGGTCGTAGCCGACCGGCCCCAGCATCAGATGCGACGCCACTGACCCTATCACCACACACTTCACGTCATGTTCGAATTCCGCACGTTGGCGCCGAGGCCTTCGGCGACATACGCACGCAGGAGCAGATTGAGAATCTCAAGATCGTTTTGCGCTTCCACCGGATGGCATTTCCTGGCGCCTTCGAGGGCCGCCTTCAGCCATAGGCTCATCCGAGGATGCGCCAGAACCCAGGCGATCCGCTCGTCATTGGTCTGCGGCGCGTCATCAGCTTTCGTCATCGGCCTTTCTCCATCGTCCGGTCATGGGTTGCACAAGGGACAGTGTCCCGGATCGGCCTTGGTCAGCCCGTCGCCGCGCGGCCGGTTCTCACGATGCGGGCAGGCGACGCAGCCGAAGACGCGGTGGCGGACCATGAGGCTCGGCGTCCCGCACCATTCGCAAGGCAAGCCGATCTCGACATCGACCTGTCCGTAGCCGGGCATGCCGCAGGCCGGACAGAGCGTGGACAGCCGCTCGGCGAGCGCGGACGCAAGGCGGCCGAGCGTCGCCATCCGGGTCGGGTTCATGTGGGCGCGCATGTCGGTCTGGATCAGCGCCCGACCGTCCTTCGATTGCGCCTGGGCCGACATGATTGCATGCTCGAGCGCGGTTCTGTCGCGCAGGCCCTTGTGGATGTGGCCAGCTCCGTTGTCGCTCTCGGCCGGTCTCACGATCAAGGCGTGGCCGGGAAAGGCGAGACGATCGAGGATGGGCGTCAGCTCGTCGCCCGCAACCACATAGGCGTGGCCGAAGGCCGGCGCGTCGTCGATCAGATGCTCGCTGACGACGATGGCGCGCGTGTCGTCGACAAGCACCATGAGCTCGACGCCCCCGGGGATGAACGGGATCTGCGGGTGCGGGCCGTAGCTGCCTTCGCTGGCAAGGCCGATCGGCAGGCCGGTTGCCTCCATGCCCAGCCGCGCCTTGGCGATCGCCGCCTCGCGGATGGTGCCGGCGCGCGGGATTTCGCCGGTGAAGGTGCCGAGCGCGTCGGTGTCGATATCCGGCGCAGACGAGACGATCAGTCCGAGCCGGTCGCGCAGGATGGGCGCGATTGCTTCTTCCTTTCCGTGCATCGTGGCAAGCACCGCTGTCCGGCCGGCATAGGGTGCAGACCGGTGGCCGGCGGCGGCTGCAAGGGCGACAGCTTCCGAAACGAGGGTCTTCATGCGTGCTCGTGAAGCCGCGCGGTCTCCACCTTCGTTTCGTCCCACGTCAGATCGCCGGCGTAGCGCCAGGCCATGCGGCCGTCCTCGTCGAGGGCGAAGAGATGGAGCCAGCGATTGTCGAACAGTGCCCGGACATCCGCGTGCCGCTCGAGGATGCCGGTGATCGCCTTCTGCGGGGCCTCGATGACGACGGAGAGCCGCAGCGGTTCATGCGCCAGCTCATTACCGTCATGGACGGACTGCCAGGGCAGGCCGGCGCGCAGGAGGCCGCCATTGCCTTCGACGACGCCGATTCCCCCTGTGACGTTGTGCAGGAGCTTGTTGCCGGCGCCGAAGACTTCCGGCGCGACGGTTGAGCCGTAATATTGCAGGCTGATCCAGCTCGCGACGACGACCGGTGCGGTCAGGATTAGTTCCAGCACGCCGAAGCCTTCGTCGCGCCGCCAGTCATAATCATGCAGGAACGCCCGGCCCCCCAGGTCGCAACCCGTCGTGCGCCACCGAGGCGCGGCGACGAAAGCCTGGCAGCCGGCGAGCGCCCATTCGGGTCGCAACTCGGCCCAGTCGCGGGCGCGGCGGGCAATATCGGCCTGTGACTCGGCGCGGGGCAGGCGCCTTGCCCGTTCGGCCCGCGCGAGCCCGCCTGCGGTCTGGAGCCAACCCCTGGCCGCCGTCAGGTCCGCGGCGTGCTCCACCGAGGAATGATCGGCGTCATAGATGGTAACGTCGTCGGTCGTCGTGTCGTGGAGGGCCGCCAGGAACAAGGTGTCTTCGGGAACCACGATGCCGCGTGCGAGAAGGCTGGTGCGCACGTCGGGCGCGTTGAGCAGCGAGGCGAGCAGCCGGGCATTGACCTCGCCCGAATAGCCGCCGCAGGCCCCGCAATGGAGTGCACTGGCATGCGGGTTGTTGACGACACTGGCGCCGTGGCCGGCGATCAGCACCAACCTCGCGAAACGATCGGTGAGCGACATGGCCCTGAGGACGGTTTCGGCCATCTCGATCCGCTGGTCGAGGCCGATCGTGTCGGCCGGCCGTGGCGCCGGGTCGTTCGGTGCGGCATTGCGGGTGAGCCCCAGCGCGTCGCGAAGAAGCTTGCCGACATAGACTGGCCCCGTCGCCTCGACGAAGGCGAAGGAGGAGACGGCGGCGAGCTTGAAGCGACCCCAGGCACGCTTGGCACGGGCCGCGATCCGTGCCGTGCGATCCGCGCGCTCGGTCTCAGGCGTCTGCTCTCCCGAGCAGGTGAAGAGACCGGGCCGGAGCAGAACGGGCAGGCGGGCTTCCACCACATCCGAGCCGAAGCGACGATGCGCGATCCCCATGCCGAAGAAACCGGCGAAGCCCAGGGTGCTGATGCCGGGATCGAGCGATTCTAGCGCCCGGCGAAAAACCTCCGAGCGCACGTCGATGCAGAAGGCCATCTGCATAGCGGGACGCGACGAAGCCGGCACGGCGGGCCGCGGTTCGGCGAAGAGGGCCCGCAGCTGCCTCTGGGCGGCGCGCTCAGCGGCCTCCTGGAGGATCGCATCGACATGATCCTCCGCGCTTGCGGCGACCGGTTCGCTATGCGCGATCACGGTTTCCTGCCACTGCGGTCCGATCTCGTGCTCGTATTGCCGCAGAAGTGCTGCTTCCCAGACGAGACGAATGGTGAGGAGGCCCGTCAGCGTGGCGTCGGTCTCGCCGGTGAGCTCGGCCTGCCAGAGGCGATAGCGCGCGAGCTGGCCCCATCCGCCAAGGCCGATCAGCAGCCGGTGGAAGCAGTTTTCCAGCGCTGCCTCGGAAAGCCCAAGCGTCTCGACGGCGTCGATGAGTGCGGCCTCGGCGCTTTCGGGCGTGTCGGTTACAGTGCCGGCGAAGCGGGCGAGCCCGACGATCTCCGGGGTCAGGTCGTGCATGGCGACGGTGCGCCAGGAGGCATAGGCGCTGCGACCCTCGGGTGCGGCCCAGAGCGCCTGGCCGTGATCGAAATAGCCCGCCGCCCAATGGCTGATGCGCTCATCGACCACGGCCTGCCAGTCAATACCGCTGGCCTCGCTTGCCAATTCGGCGACAGTCGGCAAAGCCCGCGCTGCCGATGTCTCAACATGCAATGCCTGCTTTAGCGCGGCGACTGTCTTCGGACGCAGCGATGCCGGGGCCGCTTGGAGCGCTTCGGCCAGATCGACGTCGGTGAGTTCGCCGCTTTGGTGGCGCTCCAGATACCAGCGGCGCGGCATGGTGAGCCGAATACCGGCCGCCCGCCGCAACCGCGCCGCGGCGATAGCCAACGGTTCGCCCGTCTGGCCGAGGAACGGATTGACAGCGACGCTCGACGCCAGCGGCCAGAGCGGCGGGATGGCGCGTGCTGAGCCCTGCGCCGCAGCCAGGATCGCTTCAGGGAGGGGAGACGGGGTCGTGGGTGCAGTCATCAGCATGGGGATTTTCCTGATCCTTGAGCGTCACGAGGGCTTGCGGACGGACCAGCCGCCCAACATGCGATCGAGCATGGCGTTGACATAAAGCCCGTTGGAGAGATGGACCCGCAGGCCTGCGGCCGCGGGATGGCCCGCCCAGAGCGGGAACATCGCCTGCGCGACCGCCACCAGGCCGAAGGTCAGGATGGCGAGCGCCATCAAGGTCAATTCGAGCCGCCCCGGCGCGGGCGTCGCCGGCAACACGCCCGCCGTCAGCCATTCGGTCGCCGTCTGGAGCGCGAAGTAGCCGAGGGCGGCTGCGGTCGCATAAAGCGCCGTCCTCGTCGTCAGGGCGCGCGGTGCGGCGTCCGCCAGCCCTTGGGCCAGCAGATAGGCGACGCCGAAGATGAGGATGGCGCCGAGTGCGAGAGCTTGGGGCGACTTGTGCTCGAACCCGAAGCCGAGGCCGAAGGCAGCGCCGATCGCAAAATAGATCGCGAGCGCGATGAGAAAGGCGCGGGCGACCGCACCCCCATCGGGTATGGCGACCGGTCCGGGCCGGCGGATGGAGGCGACCTGCTCGACGGCACCGCCCGAAGCCAGGAAGGCATGCGCCTTGTAGAGCGAATGGGCGACGATGTGGAGCAGTGCCAGCGGGAACAGCGCCAGCCCGCACTGCAGGATCATGAAGCCCATCTGCGCCACGGTCGACCAGGCGAGCGAGGTCTTGACCGCAGGCTGGGTCAGCATGACGAGCGCGCCGAAGAGGGCCGTGAAGCCGCCGACCATCGCCAGCACCGCCAGCACGCCGGGCGCCAGCAGCATCATGTCGGCGAAGCGGATGAGGAGAAAGCCGCCGGCATTGATGACGCCTGCATGGAGCAGCGCCGAGACCGGCGTCGGCGCCTCCATCACCTCGGTCAGCCAGCCATGGGTCGGGAACTGCGCCGATTTCAGGAGAGCTGCCAGCGCCAGCAAGCCCGCCGCGGCCGGCGCGTGCCAGGAAGCGTCGCCCGCCCGCGCCATGGCGTTGATCGCGGCGATATCGATCGTGCCGAAGGCCATGCTCATCAGCAGCACCGACCCGGCGAGCGACAGGGCGCCCAGAACCGCGAAGAGCCGCTTCTTGCGCGCCGCGCGCTGCGCCCCGATGCGCTCGGGATAGAAGAGCAGCAGACGGTGGAGCGCAAAGCTCGTCGCGATCCACGCGCCGAGCAGTTGCACGAGATTGCCGGCCTGGACGAGGAGAAGGACCGCGGCAAGCGCCGTGCACAGCCAGCCTGTGAACGCTCCCTGCCGGGCCTCGCCGTCGAGATAGGTGCGCGAATAGCGCAGCACGATCCAGCCGACAAAGGAGACCAGCAGCAGCATCGTCACGCTGACGGCGTCAAGCCGCACGGAGAGGCCAATCCCGGCCCAGCCGATCAGCGCGCTGTTGCCAGAACCCTGCAGTAGCAGGAGCACGAGCGACGCGACGGCGACGGCGAGGGCCGACATGGCGGCTCCCTCCGCGACGGCCGCTACGTGTGGCGGCCTTCGACCCGGACGAGAAGTCGCGAACAGCGCGGCGAGAAGCAGGAGTAGCGGTGCGGCGAGCGGAAGTAAATTGAGCGACAAGGCGGTTTCCTCGGGGAGCGGTGGCGACACTCTGCTGCTAACCGAGCCGCAGTCCGAAAGAAAATGCATTGTTTGCTCAATTCCGTTCGCTATTATCGAACGTCATGGCAGCGCTCAACTATCACCATCTGCGATACTTCCGGGCCGTCGCCCATGACGGCAATCTCACGCGCACGGCCGAGCGCTTGAACCTCACCCAGTCGGCGCTCTCGGTGCAGATCCGCAAACTTGAAGAGCAGCTCGGCCATGCGCTCTTCGAGCGGCGCGGGCGACAGCTTCATCTGACCGAAGCCGGCCGCATCGCGCTCGACCATGCCGATGCGATCTTCGCCACGGGAGAGGAGTTGCTCGGCACGCTTCGGGAGACGGGTAAGGCGCGTCAGGCCCTGCGGGTCGGGGCTCTGGCCACCTTGTCGCGCAACTTCCAGATGGAGTTTCTGCGGCCCGTTCTCGGTCGGACCGACATCGAGCTCGTCTTGCGCTCCGGCGGCGCTGCCGAACTGTTGCGCGCGCTGGAATCGCTCAACCTCGACGTCGTCCTGATCAACCACGCGCCCGCGCGCGATGTGCTGACGTCCTTCGTCGCGCATCGGATCGCGGAACAGCCGGTCGGCCTCATCGGCACGCCGTATCGGTTCGGCGGCAAAGCGGGGCTCGCCGACCTCCTGCACGATCATCCCGTCATCGTGCCGACGCTGGAGAGCAACGTGCGCGCCGGCTTCGACGCTCTTGCCGATCGCTTGGGCGTGCGCCCGCAGATCGTCGCGGAGGTCGAGGACATGGCAATGATGCGGCTTCTCGCCCGCGAAGATGTCGGCCTTGCCGTCCTGCCGCCCATCGTCGTCAAGGACGAGTTGGCAGCCGGCCTTCTCGTCGAGGGCGACGAGCCCTTGGGGATCACGGAGACCTTCTTCGCGGTAACAATGGAACGGCGCTTTCCGAACCCGGCTTTGCGAACGCTCTTGCAGCAGGCTTGACGCAGAACGGAGTGGTTCAGCTACCCGATGCCGAGAGTCCGTGCTGCATCCTTGGCCCTTTCGGCCAGTTCCTCAAAATGCGCCACCCTCCCGGTCGTCGCCCTGAAATAGACCCCGACTTCGCGGGTCTCGCGCCAGTCGCTCACTTCCAGGAGATGCACGTCTTCCGCGTTGCGGAACTCCGCCCTTGCATAAAGTTCCGGGAACAGGGAACAGCCCATGCCGATCGAGACCATCTGGCGAATTGCGTCGAGGCTGGTGCCGACATAGTCGTCGACGACCGTCGCACCCGACGCCTTCGCCAAGTGCTGGACGTTCTCCAGGAGACGGTTGCCGCTCCCGAGCGCCAGAAGGCGTTCGCTTTCCAGTTCCTTCACAGCAACGGAACGCCTTTGCGCAAGGCGATGATCGGCCGGCACGCCGAGATAGAGCCGCTCGCTGCCGATCGGGACGAAGGTCAGGGAGGGCTCGCCGCATGAGGGGCCGAGGCCGCAATCGAGCGTTCCTTCGGCCACAGCGGTTTCGATCGCGGCAGGGCGATCCTCGACGATGTAGATTTTGAGGCCGGGATATGTCTGGTGCAGGGGCGGCAGGAAGGTCGGCAGGAAGTACGGCCCGAAGGTAGGCGGCGTGCCGAGCCTGACCACACCGCCCAGGGCTGCGCCGTCCTGCGCGACCGCATCCATCAAATCGTTCATCGCGGCAAGCGCAACCCGCGCTCCATGGAGAAAGCGTTCTCCGACCGGGGTGATCAGAACCGTTGCCGATGTCCGCTCGAAGAGCTGGATGCCGAGGTTTTCTTCGACGATCCCGATCTGAACGGACAGCGTGGGTTGCGAGACATGGCAGCGCTTGGCGGCCTTGCCGAAATGACCGCATTCGGCGAGGGCAATGACGTATTCAAGCTGGCGCAGGGTTGGTCGAAACGGCATGGCTGATAGTTGGCGACTATTGAGATGATTTCAACAATCAATTGGCGCAATCGCAAAGGGATATCCAGATCAGCGTCGTGGTCAACACGGAGGTACGAACATGGACCAGTTCTTGAACTCGCTGCGCAATCGTCGTGCACAAATCCAGGCCCGTATCGAGCATGAGCAGGCGCGTCCCGCGCCGGACAGTCTGAGGCTCTACGGCTTGAAGAAGCTCAAGCTGCGTTTCCGCGAGCAGATCGAATATCTCGAGCGGCTCAACCGCGAAGGACAGGCGACAGTCATCCCCGTCATCCGCCGCAGGTCCTTCACGCCGGCGATGGCGCGGCCGCGGGGGTGAGGGCGCATCCATGCACCTTCAACCACGCCAGGCGACAAAGCTCAGACGCGTCGTTGGCTACGGCGGTGTCGCCCTGATTGTCGCATGGTCGCTGCTCGCGCTTGCGACCTATGCCGGCATCGAGGCGGCCGTCGGCTGGATGGCCGGTATGGGCGCTGCCGAAGGCCTGATCGCCTGGTTCGCACAGATCGCCGCGCCGCTCGACGGACCGCTGATCGCGATCGTGTGGCTTGTCGGCGTCGCGATCCTGGGCGTTGTGACCGTCCTGATCCGCCGTTTGACTTCGGCCGCAACCTAGCTGGTCTGCCGCCGCCGATCCTGCGGGATCGGCGGCGGACATATTCATTGCCCCAGTCCGGGCCCCTCTGGCGAGAGATGCCGGTCCTCTCGCGATGTCGGACATTTTTTCATCGTGAACGACCGGCTGGAGAGTTCACGTGGAATTTGCATTTCTGTTCGCCGACTGGCTCGGCAAGCCGGTCTGGATGTGGCTCGGCTTCATTTCCATCGTCATCGCGCTTCTGGTCTTTGACCTCGGCGTCCTTCACCGTGACAATCACGAGATCGAGGTGCGCGAAAGCCTGATCCTGTCGTCGATGTACATCACCCTGGGTCTCGCCTTCGGCGCCTGGGTGTGGTGGCAACTCGGCGCGGAATCCGGAATGAATTACCTGACCGGTTTCGTGGTCGAAAAGACGCTGGCGCTCGACAACGTCTTCGTCATCGCGCTGATCTTCTCCTTCTTCGCCGTCCCCCGCAAATACCAGCACCGCGTGCTCTTCTGGGGCATCCTCGGCGTCATCGTCCTGCGCGCGATCATGATCGGCCTCGGCGCGACGCTCGTCTCGCAGTTCTCCTGGGTGCTCTACATCTTCGCCGCATTCCTCGTGATTACCGGCATCAAGATGCTGTGGATCGGCGACAAGGAGCCGGAGATCGGCAACAATCCCGTGGTCGGGTTCCTGCGCCGCCGCTTCAACGTCACGGACGAGCACCACGGCCAGAACTTCTTCGTCAAGAAGCCAGATCCCAACACCGGCAAGCTTGTCTGGTTCATGACGCCGCTCTTCATGGCGCTCGTCATGGTCGAGATCGCCGACGTGATTTTCGCCGTCGACTCCGTGCCGGCGATCTTCGCGATCACGACCGACCCGTTCATCGTCTACACGTCGAACATTTTCGCCATCCTCGGCCTGCGTGCGCTGTATTTTGCGCTCGCTGCGATGATCCACCGGTTCCAGTATCTGAAGCCAGCGCTCGCGATCGTGCTGATCTTTATCGGGTCGAAGATCTTCGTCGCTGACCTGCTCGGTCTCGAGAAGTTCCCGGCCGCGCTCTCGCTTGGCATCACCTTCGCTATCATCGCGTCGGGCGTGGTCTGGAGCCTGGTCAAGACGCGGTCGCAGCCGCCGCATGCCGGGCCGGAAGAACTGCCGCGCCCCTGAGGCTCAGCCCCGGCGCTGGACAGTAGTTCAGCGCCAGGGCTGCCGGATGGCGCACTTGGAATTCAATTCGACATGTTCGGACGCAAGGAGTTGAAACAATGCACGACATGCTGGTCGCCCTGATCACCTTTCTTCTTCTCGAGCCGCTGCAGCAGGACATCGCAAGGTCGCTTGCGGACACCAGCGCCCCGCAGGAGGTAGTGGCCTCGCTCGTCGCCTGTGCAACCGAGCACGGAGCGCAGATCGTCAACCGTGCTTTGGACGATCTGTGGTGGGCGTCATCAAGCGCATTCGGCGTCTGGATCGGTTTTGCCGACCCGGTCACGCTGCTTACCGAGGCTGCACCGGAATGCGTGGCAGCCATCGACGCCGCCCGGCCGTTTCTTGAGCCACTAGAAGGCGCCAGTGGGTAAGCGCAGAGCGACAACGGGAGGGCCGCAGTTCGTTCACTGGCTTGCGGCCGCGATGACGCTAGGGACGTTCATAAAACGAGCAGCCGACACATGCATAACCTCTCCACCATACTCGATCTTTCCATCGTCGGCTTTGCGATGGCATCCGCCTGGCTCTGGTGGGCATCCGGCCGTCACCGGGTCAGGCGGATCACGCGGCGCGAGGAACTGAGCGCCGCGGACATCAATCGGTTGGTCGTCGCGTTAAACCGGTCACAGATGCTCAATACGCGCGCGGCATTCACGACGGCCTGTGCTGGCGCACTTGCAGCAATCCGGCTGGCCTTGGACCTTGCATAAGATGCCGGAAGAACAGCGTGAGGCTAGACACATACCCCGACTTGCCATCACTCAGAAACGAGGATCGGATCGTCGCGTCCTGGCTGTTGACGAGGACGCTGTACCGCCCACCGCGTCGGAAGTAATCGACGATCTGCTGGCGGCCTGCAAAGATCGGGATCGCATCGCGATCGGTGATGTGGTCGACCGACTCGGTGCGGCCGGGTTCCCGATGCTGGTTCTGGTCCTCGTGCTGCCAGCGCTCATTCCGATCCCGGGGCCATACGGCATGGTGTTCGGCACGGCGGTTGCAGTCCTTGCCATTCAGATGATCATTGGCCGTCGCAAGCCGTGGCTGCCCGCCGTACTCACTCGGCGGTCTGTCTCAACCGGAGTGCTGACGAACGCTGGCAAGCGAGCGCGAGGCTGGCTGATTACGATCGAAACTCTGCACGCGCCGGGCCGCTTCGAGTGGCTCGCCAGACAAAAGACCGCCCGCGTCGCAGGTCTGGTCATCCTGCCTCTCTCCATCATGATCGGGCTGCCGATACCCTTCGGCAACGTGCCGCCCGTCGCGGCCATCGCCATGATCGCGTTTGCCTTGATCTTCCGGGACGGGCTTGCACTTGTTCTTGCGTTTGTCGCTGCCATCGTGGCAGCAGCATGGGTCGCATTCGTGTTCTGGTTTGGGGGTGAACTTCTGACCCGGATCTGGCCGCTATTGGGCTAATCGCAAGCAATCATTCTGCCGAATGGGCGTGCGGCGTTAAAGCTCCATGGACAGGACGTTTCATCAAGAAGTCGAATCCGCGCTGAAGAGCCTCGCAACCGACCGCAATGGGTTGGCACGCCGGTTGGGATTGGCCGTAGGATCGCTCAGAGCCTGAGAAAATCGCGGCGCGCCGCCCTATGCCCGACTTGTACTCGCCGCTCTGGTGGCCGGGGCTTGATCTGGCGGAAATCCTCGCCTACGAGCGTCGATCCAACCGCCGGTCGTCCAACGTCAACTAGCTCCAAATATCGATCCGCCTGCTCGGCAACATCTCTGCGGCTAGGCGGTCAGGGCGGATCGATATTCCATCCACTACATCGACCTCGACAGGTTCAAGTTCGTCAACGATCCGCTCGGCCATCCGGCGGGGCCCCGCTGTGCGACTGGCCGGCGCCCGCCTTATAAAGCTGTGCGAGGACGAGGGCCTTGTTGCGCGCTTCGACGGCGACGAATTCGTCGGAATGCAAGCGGAGTTCGACAAAATGTCGCCGGAAAGCATGGCGCGCCGCCTCGTCGACCTCTTGTCGCGGACGTACATCATCGAAGGGCGTTCGGTGAATGTCTGAGCCAGCCTCGGCGTGGCCATGGGCGACGCGGGCTCGGATGTTTCCGAAACATCTCGAACGCCGATCTGGCGCTCTATGCGGCCAAACGGGGCGGCCGCGGCTGTCATCGATTTTTTCGATCCATGCATGAAAGACGCGGTGGAGGCGCGCCGGGGCTTGGAAAGCGCCTTGCGCGCCGCGCTGGCGCTTGAGGAGTTCAGTCTTGTCTACCAACCGCAGGTCGACCTTGCGACCGCAACCGTGACGGGCTTCGAAGCTCTGCTTCGGTGGACCCGTTCGGACGGAACGGCGGTGACCCCGGCCAGTTTCATAACGTGGGCCGGGGCAATAGGCCGGATGCCGGCGATCGGCGAATGGGTGCTGCGAACGGCGACGCGCGATGCAGCATCCTAGAACGGAACGCTGTCCGGTCTCGGTCAATATCCCGCCCCTGCAGTTCAAAGATGCAAAGCTTGCCGAAACGGTCCTGTCGGCCGTCGCTTCGTCCGGCCTCGCGCCGTCGCGGCTCGATCTGGAGATCACCGAAGGCACGCTCCTCGACAACTGCCGCCATTAGCGTGAATGACCGCTTCTGGGCGCAGGCAAAGCTGGCATCTACGACCGACATGGGGGCGCAAAGCGGACGCTCATCGATTGCGGCACCGACGTCGGCTTTCGGGCAAAGGCAAAATTTGCCTGAACGGCTGAGATGGGGGCGCGAAGCTGCCCTGCCACTAAGCCATCACTAGCCTTTCCTATATATCCTGCCTCTGCACAGGGCATTGCCTAAAGCGGTCAAATTGACCAACAGGCTCGAGTTGAAAGACTCGTTCTCGTGGCGATATCCGCGCGGGTTAGTCGTTCATGCGGTCGCGGGCATTCAGCATTGCCAGGTGTTGATGGCCTTCGATCCGGTAGTCAGTCCAGAGCGTCGTACCGAGGAAGCAGATGCCACCGATGGTCACCATGTCCTGCTCGAGGAAGTGGACGTTGGCGAAACCTTCCGCCGCGCGCCGTCCTTCTTTCTGACCCTTTCTAATCTAGTCCTTGTAGAACTTGTGGTTCCCGGCGACGTAGACGCAGGGCATGGCGGGTGCGATGTGTTCCGCCAGCCAGCGGAGGCCTGTGCCGACGCCGCGGCAGAGATCGCCGGCCACGACGCAGACTTCGGCGTCGGGTATCGCGAGCGGTCCCGAAAGCGGCGCCACTTCTAGGTGGAGGTCGGACAGGATCCAGATCTTCATGGGACGACCTTGCTGCGGATCCGCTCGACGATGCGTTGGAGCCGGTCACCTTCGAGCGGCCTTTCATGGAGGATCAATGCCGCCATGTACCTCACTGCCGCCTGCTGCCGGCGGACCAGATCGCATGCGTCCTCATAGGCTTTTTCGAGCCGCTCATGGATTCGCCCCGCCAGTTCCTTGTCCATGGTGAGGAGCATGGTGCGGTCGGTGATCGGCAGGTGCAGCAGCGGCAGCGCCGTCCCGAATCCCAGCACCGTCCCCATGCGCAGGACGAGTTCGTTCGCCTGCGCGAGATCGCTGAACTCGGGCCCGCCGGAATAAGCAGAGACGGTTTCGACCAGGACCTCCTCGGCCGCCCGACCGGCGAGCATGATGATGAGTTCATTGGTCAGGCGCGTCTCGGTCGCCTCGTCATCATCGTCGGGTATCCACGAGACGCCGCCGCCGCGCTCCCGGGCGAGGTCCAGCTTGATCAGCTCGAGGGTGCCGGCATTGAGGTGGATCCTTGCCACGGCATGCCCGGCCTCGTGCATGGCGAGCCGGTAGAGGAGCGCGTTTGATGGCAGCGCGCGTCGCCCCAGTGAGGATGACCGTTCTGAGGCGCCGTCCGCCGTCGGCTGCCCCGACGTCGTCGAAGGATTCGTCATTGCGGCACCTGCGACTGATCGCGAGCTGCGATCAATCCTTCGACGAGCCGTTCTAGCCTGCGGATCGAGCCACCCGGCCAGGCTTCGCCGAGCGCCGCGCGCTCGGCCCCATCGAGGGGCGTCGCCCAACGCCGGTCGTGACCGGTGTCTTCATAGAGCCGCTGAAGGATCCGCTGCGCCAACATGTCGAGGTCTTCCGGGCCGGGATCAGGAAAGCGAAGGATCCGGCATCGGTCCCGCAGGACAGAGGGGACAGGCCCGACGCTGTTGGCCGTCATCAGCCAAACGACGAAGCTCAAATTGCAGTGGGATTCGACATAGGGGTCGTGCCAGCGCTGCGCGGTCTCGTTTTCGAGCAGCCCGATCAGGACGTCGTGCGGGTTGCCGTTGTTGCGGTTGGTGCCGACCTTCTCGATCTCGTCGAGGATCACGCAAGGATTGGCGATGCCCTGCCGGCGGATGGACATGATCGGAATGCTGGGTTCGCCGGAGGACCAGCGGCGCGCGGTACCCCCGATCGCGCTGTCGCTGAGGCCGCCGCATGGCACGAGTTCGTAGGGCAGGCCGACGACCTCCGCGAAGCGGCGTGCGAACCGCGTTTTCCCGCATCCTGGCGATCCGACCAGCAATGTCGGCCGCAGCCAGACATGATCGCGGCCGATCATGGTCTTCAGCAGGGCATCGACGATGCCGGCGGCGTAGGGAAACTCCACGACGAGTTCTTCCCGCGCAAGCGAGAGGTCGGGCGGGGCGCGCAACGGAACGGGCTTGCCGATGAGGGAAGCGAATTCCTTGACGACCTTCTTTCCCTCGGACGTCGTCTCATTGCCGACCCCGGTCAAGATGACCACGCTATCGATGCTGGGGCGTGGGGACGGAACGTTTTCGTCGTCAATGTCGTTGTCGGACGCGTCATTCCCGAGACCGAAGTCCTCATCCTTCTGCTCTGCTTTCTTAACGTCGTTCTCTGCCAAGCGCTCCTCCAACTCACGCTCGACGGCACGTTGGAAGCTGCGTCGGAACTGCTGGCGTGTCCGATGGAGTTCGTGATCGGTACGAGTGTGCGAAGCGGCGATGGCGACGCCCGTGTCCTTCCATCCCGCTATGCGCACGGACAAGGCGCCCCAAGCGAGCGCATCCCATGTCAGGTCGGGAAGCCTGTCGTGGCGGCCGTCGTCGAAGGCGCGCGCCGCAGCCTCGGCGGCGACCTGCGCCATGGCATCCTCGTCCCCGAACCAGGCGCGGTAGATCCTGCAGCGCAATCGGCAGGCAGCGAAAGGAAACCGCTTTAGATCCTCGGCTTCGGCGATCACGTCCTCAAGGACCGTCACCGCTTCCAGGCAAGGATCGACGGCAAGTTCATCCAGGCAGGCAATGATGCTCGCCGGTCCATTGGTCGCCCGCTTCTTCGCGGCGCGGCCCATGCGGCCCGCATATTCGCGGACGTCCTCGACGAGGCGGTCCTTGAAGAAGGACATGCCACGCAAGAGTTCTTCCTCCGACGGCAGGTGCACCCCGGCCACTGCCGCTGCCAAGCGCCGCTGGAAATGCCGGTCATTGCCGATGTCATCAGCGATGATCACGACCCATCTCCCCCACCTACAGCAGGCGCGCGTTGACCGAGCCGGTACCAACGGGAATAGGTCCTGGCCCAGCCAGCCTCCTCGTCGAAGTGCCAGAGCTCGGACGTGCGGATGGCCCGATCGTGGCCTACGAGGACGGGGTGTCCACCGACGAGGCCTTCGAGGCAAACGGACGGTCGGACCGTCGGGCTCCACTGGTTGAGGGTGGGGACTGATCCCTGGACCAGCTCTTCCGGCAGCCGACCACCAGAGATGGCCCGCAGATCGGCGGCCAGCGCCGACAGCCGGTCCGCCATCGCGGCCAAGGATTCATGTTGCGGATTGCCGTTTGTGAAGGTGACCATGGCAAGGCTCCGGGATCTCGCCACCGTCCCGAACGCTTGGGTGCGGCTGGCGATTCGCTTCATGACGAGCCCTTCCATACGGCGTCGAAGGGGCCGGCGTCCACCGGCCAGATGAGGCGTCGCGACGCCTGGCGTCTAGGATTCGGATCGGCTACACGTCGCGGATGCAAGCTTCCTACGATCTCCTGCGCGCCGCCCGCTCTGCCCTCGACATGTCAACGACCGAGCTCTGCGCGCGGGCCGGCATCAGCAAGCGCTCGCTCGTGCGCATCGAGGCCGGCGAGCCGGTCGGCCTTGAGGTCAGCCTGCGGGTCCAGAAGACGCTGACCCAAGCAGGCGTGGAATTCCTAGCAGAGACGGACAAAGAGGGGCCGGGCATCCGGCTGCGTAAGGGGGCTGCACGGAAGATCGGGTTTCAAATCAGCAGCTAACGACGACGCTGAGTGGAGATCCGACACACTCCACGGACTTGCTGAAATGAATCAATCTCATTTGTGCGAAATACGGCGAGATCTAGGCAGATGGAGTTTGGGCAGCTACCGAATCGAACTAAAGGCGGTCAGCAGATCGGAAAAAATCAATTCAGTCAGTTGGTTAAGGAGAGGCCAGACAAACGGACGGCTTCGCTAGCTTGAGTTTGCATCAAATTCGTTTGGATTTGAAGCAATCTGAATTTGGCGCGCCAAATGATAGCGATTCTGGTGGGCCCGGAGGGACTCGAACCCCCAACCAAGCGGTTATGAGCCGCCGGCTCTAACCATTGAGCTACAGGCCCCACGACCGACCCATTAGGCGAGTTTGGCGGGGGGCACAAGGCGGGGTGGCGGAGTTAAGGCGTCGATGCCGCAGGGTAGTGGAACCAGCATGGACGGGGTGAGTTCTGTCTCTTCTTGAGAGATGGCACCAGCCGGCAGGGGATCCATGCATTCCACGACACTTACCGTGAACGGACGCCGCGAGACGATCGAGGCGGACGTTCGCACGACGTTGCTCGACGCGTTGCGCGAAACGCTCGACCTGACGGGCACCAAGAAGGGCTGCGATCATGGCCAGTGCGGCGCCTGCACGGTGATCGTCAACGGCCGGCGCATCAACGCGTGCCTGTCGCTTGTGGCGAGCCATGAGGGCGACGAGGTGACCACCATCGAGGGGCTCGCCGGCAGCGAGGCACTTTCGCCGCTGCAGGAGGCGTTCATCCGGCACGATGCGTTTCAGTGCGGCTATTGCACGCCGGGCCAGATCTGTTCGGCAACGGCCTTGATCGACGAGATTCGTCGCGGTGAACCGAGCGTCGTGACGGACGGCGAGGTGACGCTCTCGGAGGAGGAAATCCGCGAACGGATGAGCGGCAATCTCTGCCGCTGCGGCGCCTACAACAACATCGTCGACGCCATCCGGCAGGTC
>VFQN01001123.1_pt1 | contig 46629 bp, 72 predicted proteins | sample 3512371 | NCBI WGS metagenome assembly VFQN01 (sample SAMN10412370, study PRJNA504923) | tailings metagenome | isolation source: Replicate 2 from Balatoc abandoned mine | place: Philippines: Itogon, Benguet | collected 2017-08-28
CACCACCACCACCACCACCACCACCACCACGGCGACCACCACCACCACCACCACCATTGTCTTCAAACCAGTCATCCACGCCCTTTTCCCCCTCCGCCCACGTCCTTCTTCCACGTCCCGACCTTCCCCTGCTCCCGCCTCTGCTCGTCCTCGAGCTTCTCCTCCAGCCACGCCCCCACCTCCGTCCCCGCCACATGTGCCATAAAGCACCGCTGCGCCTCCCGCCCCACCTCCCCCCCGTGCGCCTCCAGCCACAACACAAACGGCATCGCCCGCGCCGCGCCCGCCAGGCCCACCGCCTCCGCCAACGCCAGCACCGGCACCGGCACCCCCAGGCCATGCAAGCACTCGCACGTTGCGAGGTCTCCCCTTCGCAGCGCACCCGTGTGCGGCGTGTTCACCGACGTCCGCACGCCCCGCACGCCCACCAGCCACTCCAGCACCGCCTCACAGCCGCCCTCCGCCGCATAGTGCAGCACGTCCCGACCCATGGGACACTGACACGTGTCCGCCAGGTAGCGCACCAGAGGGAGGTAGCCCAGCGCCCCCGCGCACTCCACTGCCGTACAGCGGTTTGCCCTCTGGTTAGCAGGGAACCCGGCCTGCACCAGGGCCTGCACCGCCTCCATGCAGCTTGCCGGGAGGGCCTTGGGCCACCGCTGTATCACGCGTGCTACCACGGAGGAGGAGTGGAAGTACAAGGCGGGGTTGAGGGGCGGCAGCACGTGTGCTAGGTAGGCGACCATGGCCGCATCGCCTCGGCGGGCAGCTGCCTCGAACGCCTCGCTGTTGTGGTCGCACCCGTGCGTGAGCAGCCACGCAACCGCGGGGATGCTCCCAGAGCCCACAGCGCGGTACAGCGTACCTGCATGGTACTGCGGTTCGTCGTACACCTCCAGCTCGTACTGCAGCTCCCCCAGGACGCTGTCGTACGCCGCCTCCCCGCCGCGCTGCTCATCCGGCTTGCCCGCCGCCAGCTGCCGTACCTGGTCCTTCTCTTCCCCCTGCTGCTGCTGCTCCTGCTCCCCCTGTTCCTGCGACTGCTGCTGCTCCCCCTGTTCCTGCTGTTGCTGCTGCTGTTCCCGGCGCCACCACAGCAGCCCCAGAGCCTCCGCGCTCAATTCAACCCCGGGCTGCCCCATCAGCCATTCCGCCACCCGCAGATCACCCACCCGCAGCGCCGCCGCCACCGCCTCCCTGCACAACACCGGGCACCCCACGCCCTGCGCCCACTGCACCCGCGCCAGGTCCCCCGTCTGCACTGCCGCCACAGCCGCCTGCCTGTTCCCATGCAGCGAGCAGCTGCCCTGACCCTCACCCACCAGCCACTCCGCCTTCTGCTGCGCATCCGGCGTGCCCGATCCCACAGCCGCTGCTAACACACAGCAGTCATCGAGCGACAGCTCCTCCCGTTCCTCCTCCTCCCCCTCCTGCTGCTCCCCCTGCCCCTCCTGCCCCATGCCCACCAGGCCCTGCTGCAGCGCATCCCATGTGCATTGAAGGTCCGACAGGCTGCCGTACTCGCCTGCCGTACGCAGGGCCTCCCGTCTGTCCAGCGGGCAGCGATGGCTAAGCAGCCACGGAAGCAGGTGCGCGTGGCCTAACTTGATCGCGGTGCTGGCGGCGTCGTCGGGTTTGAAGTCGAGGGGATCGCCATGCTCCGGAACTGGCATAGAAGGTGCTGGCGGCAGGAGGTGCGGGAACAGGCAGGGCCGAAGAACCCGCCAAGCATAATCGAGGTTGGTCTCGGAACCGGACGCGGCCGCGACGCTCATAAGGTTTAGCTTGAGCGTAAAGGACAAATGGCGCGCAGCTAGCTGCGCGCTAATGACGAAGCCGTCCTTGGCAGCCGCGGTGGAGGGAATTGGCTGTCGCAGGGTGACGGTGCAGCAGGAAGGCTCCCCGGACAAGCACTGGCTAGCTTCCTTATCTGACAGCCTGCCCAAAGTAGCGATCTCGTTGTCGGGAAGGAGGCGGAGGACGCGCACTCGCAGGTCCGTGGGCAGGGCTGGGCTTTCGCGCCCTCGCTGCGGTTGCGCTTGCGAGCCCAGCATGGTTTGGATGGTTAGCAATGTGGCGCTTTGTGTTAGTAGGTTCAGAGGTGTTAGCAAGAGGTTCCAGTATGTTGGTCGTGGATTTTAGGTCGGCCTGCTCAAGCCTGTGAAATTGCATGGAGGCCAGGGCGCGCCCAATCGCGTGAGCATGTCTGCCATTGCCACGATGCAAAGCATCTCGGTCGCCTGCTTAAGTCCACGGCACATCAGCACCTGAGGCGTAATGGGAGAACAGTTTAAGAACTGTACAAGGCCGCGAAACGCCGGCGACCGGCGGGAAACGAACCATGGCAGCGCAAAGACTGCCGGCAATGGGGTGCAACCATGACCCGTGGGTCGGGTGGTTCGCAAAGGGCCGCTGGGCCTGTGTTGACACTGTCCGCAAGCTTCCGCAGCACGCCCTGTCGTCCGACAGCCACCGGGAGGCTCTGAAATTGCTGAAAGGACGTTGCACATTGGAGCTGTTGGCTGTGCCCCCCCAGGTGCCCCTCAGGTGATCCCCAGGTTAACCCCAGGTGACGCCAACCTCCGCCAACCACCCTACACCTGCGGCTCAGAGCCTGACGCTGTCGCTGCGCATTCCTACTGCACACGGACGCGACAGCAGCCTGAATGCTGAATCCACGTGAAAAAGCATTGCCACACGCCCATCGGTGATAGCCCAGGCTATCGCTGCAGCAAGGGTGTGCAGAACGTGCATCAGCACAAGCAGTATGCTCCTAATCATCAAGGAATGCCGAACGGCAGCCATTACAACCCGCAGACAGGTTACGCCAAGGCACGTGATCACGTGTTGACAGCCTCCCCTGGTTTAAGGCACTCGGGTTGAACACGCACTTTGGGCACACAAACCCTAAGTCTGCGTACGGTAGGCCAGCGCGCCACGTGCCGCTGCAGGGGCTCTTGCAACCTGCTCTTCTTGCTGTGCGACACCTTAAACGTGTTACTTCCTGAACCGCAGATTTCCAGGAACCTGTAAGTCCTGACTATGCTAACAAGCAAAGTCTTGGGCAAAGGGTAGGCACACGAGGGGACACCCTCACAATCTCGGGGCTCCCTCGCGCGTTCGTTAGTTCGGTTTCCTCCCTGGTCTATGCGCGGAACAGCAACCCCAAACACTAGGTTAGCGATAGCGGGCCTGTAAACGGATCATACCAGGGAGGCCGACTCTGCTCTTTTTTTGGGGACAGTCGGAAACATGCTGGGCCGGACCGAGGTGCTGAGCGCTCTGCAGCGCGTCAGCGCGCGTGGAGGAGTTCGTGGTATTAGCACGCTCGTGGAGAACTTCACGTTCGGCAGGTTGGCATGTTTCTCCTAAGTGGAACGACATCATCAGCTCGGGGTCCATTTCCCGTATCTTACTAGGTATCCGTCCCGCTGCCGCTCCGCAGTGCCGCGGATGGCCCCGCTGCCAACCTGGGTGGCAATGTGAAGTTTTCCGCTAAGCCGGGCGCGAAGGTGGAGGTCTCGGTGTCGGCGGGTAATGCCACTGCAAAGGCCAGCTACAACGCTGTAGACTTGCGCAAGGCTGCTGCGTCTCAGATTACCCTGCAGGACGTGAACAGGCAAGCGGCTAGCGTGCTGGGGAAGGAGTCACGTTGTTGCGGTGATGACCGGAGCCAAAGCCACGCTTTTACAGCTTCTTGCGCGTGGGGTCCACGAATCACACCCCTGTTGGGACATATAAATTGGTCGCATCGGGCTGCCTCGTTGGCTCGCCGGTGTTGAGAGCTCCCTCGGTGCCAAATGATGCTGGCCTGCAGGATCTCCACCACGCACAGCTCGTTCATGAACTACCTGCTCACGCTCACGCACGAGCGGTACTCGGTGCTGGCGTCGTGGCCGGACTTTACCAAGGCCGTGAGTGGGAGTCTGGATGGGAGGGGTGTTCCACGGGGGGGAGCCGGGACCGCGCTGGGAAGCGCCTCGCAGGCCTCATGGGGCAAGCACATAGCTTCTTCCCCAGTGGTTGGCACAAGCTCAAGCCCTATATCATCATCAGCCCCTGGACTTTGCACAGCGCTCGCTTCCAAGCGTATGGGCAGCCCTGCGTCCGCCCCCCCTTAAAACACCCCTCGGCTGCGCTGTGCTGCGCCAACCTTGTCGCACCTTCCTGCACCCCATGCCTGTCGTACGTCCCGCAGTACGGCAAGGACTACTACTACCGCGCGCATCCCGAGGACCTGCGCAAGTTCTACGGCATGGTGGACGAGTTCCACCGCATGTGGGACGTGCTGACGGAGTTCGACAGCCTGTCGAGCCTGGCCTCGCAGCTGCTGCCAAGTGAGTGCAGAAACAACCGGGTGGATTGCCGGCTGGTTGAGCAGCGGTTCGGCGTTGCTAACGGATTGCTGGACTGCCCAGCGGTCAAAAGGACAAGCCCAGCGATCAAAAGACAAGCATGGGTGGGCAATTCTTGTTAACCGTGCACGTGACCTAGGGCTTGGCAGGACGAAGTGCAAGTAGGACAGGCGGCAAGCGGGCTTCGGGGGGCCTCATCCTGACGCCCGCGGGCACGGCTGCGCGGGCTAATGGCCCGCGTGAGTCGGGCTACGTGGATGGAGCTGCGGGGCTGAATCAGGAATGCACAGCTCCCTGGCAGCAGTCGGCGTGCATTGAAGGCGCAGGGCGCTGCTGCTCGCCTGCAGCTGTCCGTGCGCTGCGCTGCAGTTGCATCGCCATGGTGCAGCTGACAGCCATTGAGAAAGCGGGGGGGAGGGGGGGGGGGCAGAGGGGCGGCTCATACAGCCGCCGTGGGGCTCCTATAAGAGTAGCCACTGCACGGGGCAAGCATCAACATATTGCGGGTATGCCCCGCCCAAGAGCAGTGTTGGGGTTGTGGGTCTCGCTGGTACTGCAGTACCAGCACCGTGCCGAAGGACAGCCAGTAATGCAATGAAATACACTCGGCGGGTTGCTGGCCGTGTGGATGGTTTGACAGGCGCCTAATCCAGCGTCTTGAGAGTGCAGCGGGCCGGGGTGCCTGGGGCCGGGGTCCTTTGGGCGGGCCAGGCCGGCCGAGGGCCCAGCAGCATGCAGCGGTCGGGAGCCATTAACAATGGGTGTGCCTTCGATGCCGCGAACGGCCCTACCGGACGGGTGTTCCGTCTTCCGTGTTGCGTACAGCCGGGGTGCCGCCTCGGGGACCGTTTATGTCGTTTCGGCTTAGCACACATGCGACACTGCACGGGCACGGGTGCTCGCTGCCTTGTACACCGTACACCCGCACTGCGCCCGCGGGGCCCGGACTCGTGCCGCTGCACCTACCCTGCGCCTTAAGGTGACGCACAATGTGAGCGCGCCGTATCCCCTCCCGCCCTCCCGCAGGCTACCGCGCCCGGCGCCACAACCTGGTGCACCCCGCGGTGGGCCCCACCTCGGCGGACGGCGCCGTGGTGCAGTTCCTGCTGGCGCACGCCAAGTAGGAGAGCGGAGAGGACGCCGTCGTGGCGCGCCGTGTGAGCTCGCTGCCCGAGGCTGCTGGCGCCTCATTCGGAGCCGGGGGGGCGTCGAGCAGCCTTGCGGCTCCGGGGTGGAGGCGGCCAAAAGGGACGGAGCTGCTCCTGTTGCTGGGGCAGCGCAAGCGGCGGGTGTGCCGGAGGCAGGCGGCAGTGCCAGCGGCCGGGTGGACGGAGTGGTGATGGTTTGGTGAATGCCGGTGCGTCTGGTCCCGGGGCCGCAGTGCCTGGGACCGGGGGCAGTGCGGTGGCGTGCTTGCTCGTAGCCGTCAGGCGGAGCGAGCTGGCTACAGGGGTGCAGAGGCGGCAGCGAGATGGCAACACGGCGCTTGCTCGTGCTGGCGGCCGGGCTGTGCGCATGGGGGCAGCTTTGGCGCAGGTAGCGCATGGGCCACCCATGGCACGGCTGCGCACTGAGAGCTCCGAAGTGGCAGTCATCACGGCGATTGCTTGCCGCCTGCAAGGCTTATAACCGTGAAGTTGTAGCAGTGTACCTTCTTGCTGCTAGTTAGTCAAGTTCTGTGGATGAGAAGGAGGCCGTGAGTGCTGGCTGTGTGTGTTGGTTTGCTTGATGGTGCAGCAGGTAGCAAGTGCGGATGAGTCTGGGCTGTGGATGGGCACGCCGTGTCCGCTTCATACATGTAACAGCCTGCTGTTGCCGGTCGTCAATGTATCACAGCCTACGGCAAGTTCGGAGGGGAGGGAACACACCGAGGCATGGCTGTGCTTCACGTTGTGCCAGCCACGCCCAGAAGGCCTCATTCGGGCGCACTGTGTCAGTACATCGTGCATAACCATGCGGCTTCTTCCTGCTCGAAAGCATCTGGTATTTGCACGATGGGCGCCTTAGTACCCGGTCAATTGAGAAGCGTGCGGCCCTCCAGTCATCCCGGGTCAGCGCAGCGCAGCCCACGGAACCGCACGCCACACCGTGCACTGTACACCGCTGCATGAAGCGCGAGCACTCGACACCTCGAACACACGCTCTTGGGAGCCACCGCTGGCACAACAAACCGCATGTCCGCCAACCCGCGCACAAAGGTATGCCCTCACCTGCATCGGCACCTCACTTGCATCCACAACCTGCTGCCAACGCCAAAGTGCGTGAACCTGAACAGCACCTCGGCTATTCCACCAATTTGTATCCACCCTGACACCCTGTTGCGCCGTTGGTCTCACGGTCTGACACAGTTCCACATCCTGCACAAAAGTTGCCATCCACATCGTTATTCCATCCTAGTGCGGCTGCTATGAAACGACGGCCTGGGAGCCAGCGCTGGCTGCACTCCCATGCTGTCGTCGCTCATGCCGCCGCCATGCGCAGGGAGCTGGTGCTGCTTGCAGCGAAGGTCATGGCCTTCTCCGCAGTGTATTCACCTGCACCTGTACCTGCACCCGCAACGGGCGCCTCTAGCTACCGGCCACGAACTCCTTATCACAGCCGCAATCTAACCCACATGCATAGCAAACCGCCATCCCGACCACCTGACCGCATGTACAGCCAGTCTTGCTCTTCCCACTCGCGATGGCGGGACAAGAAGCAGCAGGTACCGAGCGCACCCGCAACGCATCCACTCGCCATTCCTCCAATCGGTCCTGTGTGCAGTGTGCTGCGTCCAACACGCCTCCTGGAGTGTTGCTACTGCTAGCCTCCATCCGCCACAGCCAATGCGGCTCCCGCACGGCTGCTCCTCGATCCCTCCCTTCTCACATCTACGCACGCCACCATCCGCCCAGCCATGTAGCCGGTCACGCCAGCAGTATACAGAGCAGAATCTGACCCTTCAGACCGTCCCCCAGGGCCCTTGCGACGTCCGCCAGCCCACTCTCTTGCCCCGACGTAGAGCCTACAGGCGTCCGTCAAGGCCTGCAGGGCGAAGGAGTGCGTTAATAGTGCGTCACCCCGGCGAATAAGCAGTGCCCCACCGACGTCCCCCCTCTCCTTGCCACACGAGCCCTTAGGTCATCGTACCGGCCCCACCCCTCCGCACCGAGTGCCGGTGTACAACGCAAACCCCGTAAGTGCATGTGGCCTGCTCTACCACGAGGTCCACCCCTTGCCAGAAGCGACAGTGCAGGTCCTAACGACCAGGGTGCCCGTGGAGGGCGCCCCAACTACCCCTCCTGCTTCCCGTGGGCTCTTCGCTTCTGCCTCTACTGCTGCCCGCTCACTTCTTGAGGCTGCCGCGCACGGCCACCCCCTTGGTGGTGCCTCCGAAGGCCGCGTGCAGGTCGGGGCACTTCTCAGGGTCCCACGGCTCCTTGGGGTGGCGCGCCTCGTGGTGCATCTGAACGGAAGAGCAGAAAGTAAGTATGGATTTCTAAAATAAGTCATACAGGTGGGTTATCAAGCTTCCAGCCCGAAGTGTTGCCCATTCACGGGAGCTGTCAGTGAAGGTCTTGACAGGGTGCGGCGTGCCACCGGAACCGCCCGCCTCTGGCCTGTGCGACGCCACACCCGTTGTGGGTAAGGACGCAGGCGTGCTCGCTGCACAATGCGTGCAACCCGTTTGCTTAATGCGTTGGCGCAAAGCTTGCGTTGCAAAACAGTTGGGCGTGGCATGCTGAGGCAGTTGAGTGCGACGCTGCGTGGGGTCAAGCCGGAACAAGGTACTCTGCCCCAAGTCGCGTCGGTCGCAAGAGTCGCGTCCTGGCTCACCTGCATGCTCTTTAGGTCCGGCGCCGGTTGCCTACAGAGAGGGCACTGGTACCGTGCGTGACCGGCCTTGCCGCCGAGCCGGTCCTCCAGGCCATCCTTTCCGCCGCCCTTGTTTGTCGTCGCCGCAGCCGTTTTCATAGCAATTTCCTTCGCCGTGTGCTTAGCCGGCTTAGCCTTGCCCATGTTGAACTATTTGGCTTTCAACTTGATTTTGTCCCGGGCGGAGCCGGCTACGTCCGCAGCTGAAGTCCCGCCTCGTGACGAGCTGAGGTGAGCCCCCGAGCCCAAACCCCTGTAAGCTGTTGGTAGTGTCGAGTGATTAGGGTCCCGCTTTAAAGCTGCTCGGGGCCAGACAACCAAGAACCTTGCGAGGCAGATGCGACGCACGAAGAGGAAGGCACCAGGCCGCTGAGTTTTCAACACAGAGTGGTCGAAAGCAATTTTTGTCGAGCACTGCTACAATTGTAATACGCCCGGGAAGGCCTACCCTTGCAGTAAAGCTTCCTGCCTTTCGGTTGGACTTTTACGATGCACGCATTCGCCACCAAGCAGCAGTGCGAGCATCGTGGCTTACATACATCATGTAAAATACGACATGGTGTAACATAGACATGCTCCTCTCGGCCGTGGTCGCACGCTGTCTGTGCAGCAAATGGGCTTGGGTGTGCGAAAGGCCGCCCTCGTACTTGCACAGCTGCTAGCATTTTATTATGCTGCGAAAGCAAAGCCTGCCTATGTGGACTGGAGCGCGTACGCAGACATACACCCTGGCCTGCCCAAAGTTCTTCAGGTATGTGCAACATTTGTCCCATATAGAGCTTGTGGCGTACTACAGAGCGCTACCCTTGCAAATCATAGTCAAATGACAATGTGTTGCTTCGTTCGCCAGGTTCGCGCCAAAGGCGCCCGATGCGGCACGTGGCAGCGTGCTTATGCCCAGATGCACGCTGCCGCACGGCCACAGCACGGCAGCGGCAGACACCACGGCAGCAGCAACACTTGGAAGCTAGTATCAGCTACTCAAGCGGGGGATCAGCTGGCACAGCCCGATTCAAAAGCTGTACCCGAGCCCCACTCCAGCAACGCCACACTTCAAACCGCATCTTCCACGCACGGTGACGGTAGCGGCACCAGCAGCATCAGCAGGAGCAGGTACAGGATCAGGGGCAGCGGTAGGGGCAAGAATAACACCGCTAATACACCCGCCCTTTCAGGTGCTGTCCGCCTGGGAGGGAGCTATGCGGGGGACAATTCTGCAGCCCTCCTGGCGGGCCACCCCCCTGGCCACCGTTTCGCCGTCATGGTCTCAAACGCATCAGGCCTGGCGGACCGCCTGACATGCAGCCTGTCCGTATTCCTGTACGCTCTGGTGACTAACCGCTCGTACGAGTACGTGTGGTACGGCAACCACGAGCTGTGGGGCTCCCTGCGCTCCGTGTGGATCGACTGGCGGCCCCCACCACTGCGGCCGGCGCAGCAGCGGGCGCGGCAACAGCAGCTACGGCAACAGAAGCAACAGCAACAACAGCAACAGCAACTTACCAACACTATCAACTCTACAGAGCTTGGCGGTGGCAGTAGTAGAGATGGGAGCACGTCGTATGTGGGTGAGCAGGGTCCGCAGAGGCTCCTGCGGGCCCGCTTCTACCTCCCGCCGGGCGACATGGAAGGCCTCCGCACCGTACAGCGGCTGTACGACAGCGACGAGCTGCTGTCGTACGGCGAAGGGTACGACATTGTGGCATGGACGCTTAACGTCGGGCTGCTGGGCCGCGCATTTCGCGGCAGCAGCAGTTTCACCAACAATGCCAACAGCAACGGCAGCAACGCCATGCATCTCGAGAACGGCACACCGAGCAGTGGCTCTGACGCCCAGTCAGCCACACTGCGTGGTGGCAGCTCCACCTCCAGCGCGCTGGTGGAAGCAGGTGGTGCGCATGGTGGACGCAAGGCGCTGCTGCTGCATCGGCTGGTGGGGGAGCTGGGCCTCAGCTGGCCGCGCGTGGTGCCGTGCCTGTTCAACTTCCTGTACACGCCCACCCCCGCGGCGCTGCGCCCCTTCGCGCGCACCGCCGGTCTGCTGGACAAGCTGCTGGTAAGGGAGGACAGGAGTGTTGCCGTCATCGTTGTGGGGCTGTTGCAGACCTGAGCTGGGCCTTGCGCTGCTCTTGTGAGTCCATGGCACACTGGCGTTCGGGTGAGCCAGCTGATGAGGCGTATCACCGTCACCACAGCTCGGTTGACCCCTACTACTTCAAGCGCCGGGCGCAAGGGCGACCGGGCATGCATGGGAACGCTCTCGGCCCAGCAATGAAGCAGGGAACGAGCCAACCTGTTGGCGCCAAGGAGCGAGGCCGGTGGCGTTGCACGTTGCCGGCGTGTGGTGTGTGTGGGCCCGACGCCTTGCGACAGCCCTCTGATAGCATCCCCGTGATGCATGTTGGGGCTTGCAACTCAGCTGTGCTTTCAGACCCACAAGTCTTCAGGGCCAACAAGTCTTGGCAGTGTCAACAATGTCCCATGGCATAGCTGCTCCCGAGGCGAGTTTCGATGCCCGCTAGGGAACACCCCCAAATATTGCTATTGCTGCTCCTGCAGGACCCCCGCAACATCATCATCGGCATCCAGATCCGCGCGGGCGACTGGGTGTTCCGCACCGACCGGTGGCTCCTGCCCGAGGACTGGGGGTGAGGGCCGGGGATGCCACCTGCTGGACTGGCTGACGCACACTGACCAGCTAGCAGCGGGAGCAGCAGCAGCAGCAGCAGCAGCGTAGGCCCGGGTTAGGGGTGGTGGACGGAGCGTTGCGCATTGTGCGTGTAAGGTCGGCCGGCGCTATGCACGTGATCTGCTGCCGTAGGGCTGCAAGGTCACAGGGGCTGGAGACGTAGCACCTTGGGGCCGGGTGCTGCGGTGGCTCATCAGCAATTAGGACGGGCTACTGCTGCTTACCGGAGCCCAATACCCTGGTGCCTGATGCGCTTTGCTCCAGGCGTCCACACTCCCTTGACTGCATTCGTCGCCTTTTCCTCCTTCCCTGACTGCAGGATGTCGTTCTTCGACTGCGCCCAGCAACTGACCATAGAGATCCTGCGCGGTCACGAGGCCAAGCAGGCAAAGGCACGCAACGATCAGCAGCAGCAGCGTCAGGACCTGCCGGAGCAGCAGGTGCTACCAGCAGGGGGTCGCAGATTCCACACGGCCGGCCGCCACGGCCACCACAACCACAAGCAGCAGCAGCAAGCAGCAGCAATGCAGGGCCCTGAGCTGCAGGGGGCAGGACGGGTAGCGGCCGAGGGTAGGGGAGGCACACGGTTGGCCTGGAACGGCACGTGGGGCCCTGGGGACCCGCACGTGCACGTGGTGTCGCCGCCGACACGTGCCGTCCTGGCACAGCGTCGGGCAGCGCAGGGGACAGCTGACGGAAGGAGCAAGGACGGCGTACATGGAAAGGCCTCGCAGGGAGTGCCGCAACAGCAGAGACAGGGGCAGCAGGGTATGGGGAGGGGTTTTCGGCAGGAGGGTGCTGGCAGGGAGCGCGGGAGTGGTAGTGGGAGTGGGGAAGGGGCTGGGGACTGGGCGGAGGGGCTTGGCTTGGAGGACGCATGGGCGTCGTGGCAGGAAGAGGGGTACGAGGATTGGCTGTCGGCCAAGAGGGAGTGGCAGCGGGCGGAGCACGGCAAGTGGCTGACGTGGAAGGAGCGGGAGGGGGAGGGGCGGCGGAGGGCGGAGCAGCAGCAGGAGATGCAGGGGGAGCAGGGGGAGCAGCAGGAGGGTGCGGCTGGGCAGCAGTGGCACGAGGACGTGTGGGAGGGGAGTAGTGGTGGAGGAGGGGGAGCAGGGCTGGGGGCGGAGTGGGAAACATGGCAGCAGGATGGGATGGAGGAGTGGAGGAGGGCCAAGGAGGAGTGGCAGAGGGAGCAGCACAGGATGTGGGTGCAGCAGCGGGCACGGGGGCAGCAGCAGCAGGGCCCGGCGGAAGCGGGGGGCAGTGACAGCATGGCAAACGGCGGTGACGGCGGCGGCGGCAGCGAGAGCGGCGGCGGTCGGGCCGACGACGACGGGGCACCTCGGATATACTGGCTGGTGCTGTCGGACTCGTGGGAGGTGCGGCGGCGGGCCAAGGCGTGGTTCCCATCTCGCGTGCTGGTGGCAGACCAGTTGGCACTCGACCACGTGCAGGTGGGTCGTGGGATGGGCCCAAGGGGGTTGGTGGGACGGTGTTCTGCTTGTGCTGCAATAGAACGGCTGTGTTGTAGACGGGTTTCAATGGCAAAGCCATGGTAGCACGGAGGCCGTAGCGCTGTAAGGGCCCAAAGGCCGGGGGTTTGGTGTGCAGTGGTGCTTCGGCAGCAGGCAAGCTTGCGGCAGGAAGCGTTGGCACCCGTTGGCCCTAGCCCACAACCGCCAACTCTCACAATGGCATCTTCTCTCTCGGCAATCAGAAGCAGTACTCCGTTTTTCTTGTTTTTGTGCCCACACTGTTGCCGTGGCCAGGACCACTCCCACAACGGGCAGGAGGGGCTGCACGCAGCTGCAGGCGAGCTGTGGCTGTTCGGCCTGGCGCACGCGCACGTCATAACGCGCGAGAGCCACTTCGGCCGGCTGGGCGCGCTGGCGGGCGGGCGGTACGGCAGTATGCCGCGCGTGTACAGCCTCGCCAAGCCGTACGACAGGCGGTCGTGCAGGTGAGCGTGTACGGGGGAGTGGAAGCATGGGTAGTTACTGGTGGTTTGGCACTGGAGGTGCGTGGCCGACCAGTGGCAGGGGTGCTAGCGTAGTATGGGAACGCTAACTGGGCAAGCGCAGCGGGGAAGCACAGAGCCTGGAGGATTGGCGCGTGAGCGGCATAAGCACTGCAGGTTACCTAAGCACGCAATAGGTAGAGCCCATTGAATGATGCAAAGGCATCCGGTCTATTACCTAAAGCACTCTTCCTATGGGGCGCAGTCGCACGATCTCTGTTTGCCCTGCCGCTGGAGCCGAAGCCGGACATGTCAACCACTACGCCAAGACCAAGTTCCGTTCGGCGACCTGCATGGCTTGGATTAGACTGACCAATATGCACGCTTCCTCGCTTCAACCGGCGTCCGTGCACGTGCCACCCGCAGGCTGGCGAAACCCGACAGCGCGGATGAGCTAAGCACCCACTGGGCGGGGCTGAGGTGACGCCCACAGGCGACGTCCTGGAGCCTGCCAACGCATGGGCGGTGCCGCGCACGGAGGTTCCACACATCGGAACTACCATAGTACCCGATACCCACACTTTGAGGTTGGGCAAGCGAGCGAGATGTCAAGATGCCATAGCCCAAGTAGAGAAGTCAGCGGACCCTGCCAGACGGACTGGCCGACCGGGGCGCGTGCGGCGTGCCTGGGGGTTGGGGCATGGGTAACGGGCTATCCGCAAGGGAGGCGAGGCAATAAGGAGTGAGGAAGAAGGGAGAGGCATGGCACGGGCCCAAAGGGGCACCGAAGCAGGCTCATGGGCTAGCATGACATGGCCAAAGAGGCATGTGGCATTGTGGCCGTGTCACCACAGGCATGACACATGTGCAGGCGACATCGCTAGTGTTGGGGCCGTTTCGTGGCCGTATCACTGCGTTGGCTTTGGTCTGCAAACGTGCAACGTACTGGTATTTGGCGTTCGGCTTCGTTGGGATGGCGCTTTTGTGGAGGAGCACTGCACTGGGGTCTCCCTGGGTCCCCTGAGGCAGCTGTTTCGACAAGTCCGCCAAAGGGCCCCACGGGGAGATCGGAACACTGGTTGCCTCCCTTCTGTCCTCCCTCGGTCCTGACCTGGCCCATGGTACCTGATACCATGCCAAATTGCCAATGTCCATAGCTTCTGGAGACCTGTACGGCACCTGACGGCACGTAACCTTTCAGCTACGGTACTACGTACGGCGTGCACATCAGCCCTGAACATGCTGAGTGCAAATTCAAAATCCATGACGTTTTTGTCTTGTACGGTACGGATTTCCAGACCCCATAACGGTACGGCGTTGTATGGCGGCCCTCTGGTATTGCAGGAACATGACAAGTGACAGTGCCAAGCCGCACAATACCTTTTTGGGTCCGGACTGGGCACCAAAGCGGTGTTAGCCCCCATGAACGCGTTTGCGCCGTTCAACCCCCGCGTCCGAAGCGACAGCAGTGTCATGCGCTTCTCCACCAAAAGTCCAAGGGGCATTTCCAGTCCATGCGACTGCCTCCGTACAGCTTTGCTCCCGCTGGCCGCCACCTCCCTCCTCACGCTTCTTGCACCTCGGAGGAGCCCTAGCCACACTGGTTGCATCCTGAAAGGAGCCCCGTTCCCCGTTAGTCGGATACGAGCGCCCTTGTAACACCACCTGTACATCCACGCGAAACCACTCCGACATGCGTACCGTCACAAACTCACGTGCACAGCCCTTCAGTCTGGCAGTCAGTGTTACCGGTAGCGTGCGACCGGCCACGTGTCATTACAGCCTTGCACCGCGCTCACGGCCTCACGCCGCACAGGGACGCACCCCCGTTCCTCTTCCTCAAGCAGCCCCAGTACCATGCCACTGCTGTCTGACTGGCCAATATCCACCAGCTGCGAGTGGGGTGGGTACTCCAGCCGCCGCGCATCACAGCCGCTCCACGAGGCCGCGCTGTGCATGTCCGTTTATATCTGTTGTGTTGAAGCAGTCCTCCACGTCATATTTGTTATCAGTTCTTATCGATTGCACATCACTTCTTGCGCTGAACCAGCGGCTGGTCATCGTCGTCGTCGTCATCGCTGCCCAGCCCCCCGTCCTTGAACGCCACGTCCTGGCACGGGCAGGAGAGGATAGGGTATTAGTATGAGCTCTGCTGAGTTACTGGATAAATGCACTCGAGGAGGCAGGTAGCAATGATCTTAGGGGTGGCGGTCCCTCCAGATCCCACCGCACGAGAGGTGGGGGCAGCAGGGAAGCCTGGGTTGGTGCCAAGAGCGAGGAACCCATGGGGCTGTGGGGGCAGCAACAGGGGGTCCGGCGGTACAGCATGCTACTTCTCCCTCCGTTACACCCCGTAACCACCAAACGCCTCCCAGCTGCCCTGGTCCCTAGCACAACTGATGCCTGCTCCCGCGCACTTTTCGATTGCGGTCGCCCCGCACTTGACGCGCCGCTTCGCAGAAGCAACCCGCCCCGTTCCCCAGTAACCCACCTTCCCCCTCACGACCGGCTTCTTTGCCCCCGCCGACGCGGGCGTCTTCTTGGCCGCCGCTTTGGCCCTGCCCTTGGCGGCCAGGGGCTTGTCGTCATCGTCCTCGTCGCCGCTGGAGCTGCCCCCTGCATTCTCCTCATCGTCCGAGTACTTGGCGGGCTTGCGTGCCGGTGGGGACACTGCAGCATGGGGAAGAAGTGCTTCAACCACCCCGCCCCGAGGACAAGGCCGGCAGGAGCGTGAAGCGGCAGGGAGGCAACTGCAGGGGACTCATGGCGTCGTGGGCATGGCCGAGCGGGGCGAACGCGAAACTACTGGGCACATGGGACCTGGCGTAGTGGGCTTGCCCAGCACAGGTTCTCTAGCATTAGCGCAGATGTCCGCCCACCCACGCGCAGTCCAATGGTGCCCGCACCACAGCAAGCGCCACGCACCCGCTTGCCGCTGCTTCTTGGCCGCAGGTGCTTTCGCGGTGGCGGGTCGCCGCCCCTGGGCTGCCGCGCCCTTTGAGCTGTCCGGTTTGGAGCGGGCAGGCGACCTGCACCGATCAGCGGCAGGGTCAGTCCATAGATCCCAAGTAGGGTGCGTTTCACTCCCGCGCTCCACGTAGCGGCTGGCGCACTGCCCCCTGGGTTCCTGCCCGCTAGGTTCCAACCCGACCCGCTTGCCGGTGCTCCTGTGCTTCTCCGCCCATCCCCGACGCACTTAGCCGCTGCCGTCGTCCCCTTGCTCTTCTTCAGGGTAGCCACCAGCTCTTCCGCCATGTCCCGCGGCAGTAACCCGTACGTTAGGCACCTGGTGGTAGGGCGGGTTATGTGGCGGTGCATAAGGGAAAGGAAAGGCAAGCAGCGAGGTTGTTGCGTGGGGTGCCAAGAAAAAGCTGCGCGTCATGGGATCGGTGGCTGGATCAGTGGCTGGACCGGATCGGTGGCTGGATCGGTGGCATCCCGGCGATGTGTGTACAAAGGGGCGTGTGTGAGTAACATGGCCGGCCGAGCGGCACGCAGAGGAGCTTTTCCTGGGGTGGGTTGAGGTAGGCTCTGGCGCATAGGCGCACTGGCGGCAGCCTTAGGGTTGCAGTCCCAAGGCAGCCTCTGCACTCGTAGGGCAAGTTCCTCAGGGCCAACACCTGGGCTCATGGACGCCGTGCTCGTGTCGTGCCTTCCCTTGTCTTGCCCATCCCACCCACGCACCACTTCTTTGCCATTTCTGGTATAGCTAACAGCGTTCAGCGGGAGCAGCCGGGCGGAGCTTCCAGCCGCTTGCTCAGCACCATCGGCCGGTCTTCTTCTTCCCGGAGGTGGCAGTGAGTGCACCATGCTATGTGAATACTTGTAAGGGATTATATTTATCCCATTCCCGCACCGCATCCGCTACGCACCACTTCTTTGCCATTTCGCTCTCAGGCCGCTGCTCTAGCAAGGACGTGTAGAATTTCCGCAAGGAGTCGTTCTGCGGCCAGAAGAGGGCAAGATGTGCCTCGGATGCGCAGCCGAATTCCACAACAGCAAGGGGAGCAAGCCTGCCGTTGCCAGGTACGCCAGACACCGTGTGTGGACCCTCTGGGTGTCGGTGCTGAGCTGACATACAGGCCACCGCGACACGATGTGGGTTAACGCACGTCCACTGCATGCACACGCAAGCGCTTTGATGGTGCCTCAGCATGTACCGCCGTTGGTGCCTGAAGCGTACCTCGGGCGGTGCTTCACGTGTCTGCCCAGGCATGTCGAACTCCTTCTTCTCCTTGGGTTGCTTCTCCTCCTTCACCTTTGCTGCTGCCTTGCCGTTGGCAGCATCGGCCTTCTTGTCTGCTGCTGCCTTGGCGGCAGGCTTCGCAGCCGGCTTCGCGGCTTCCTTTTTGACCTCTGCCTTAACCGCCTTGTCCCCAGCAGCTCCCTTGCCCTGCGGAGCAGCAGGCCAACCCTTTAACCTCGGCTTTGGGCTGTGCGCAGCACACACACTACCTCAATTACACACGGCAGCTACAGGTCCTTCGCTACTATGGAGATGAGCGGGTAGGTCATTGTTCTCCTCGAAGCAGCGCTGTGCGGAATTCAAAAGCGACATGCGGTTCGCAGTCAAAGCACCATGGCTCCGCGCACCTCCTGCTTAGCAGCTGCAGGCCCCGATGGCCCTGCAGCATGTCAGCAAGCACATGATTTGTCCAAGGAAACCAGGGAAGCGCTGCGCGCAGATCGATGCCTCGGACTGTTTTCAGCACATCCCCGCTGACCTTTAGTATCTTTACTTTTGTTTCCACGAGCTACCAGGGGTTGGTCGTCGTCGCTATCGGCCATGGTTGTGAAGCTGACGCCGCTCTGTTTGCTCAGTCGCTATGGCTGGGCGGCGCCCTTGCGTGACAGCCAATGCACTACTAAGTGCGACAAATACCACAAGAGGCCCCTTGCTCCAGTTAAGTCGGTGTGGGAGGGTCAACGCGCCGGGAAGCTTTCAGGCAAACTGCAATCAAGGGAGACTCCACGCAAGCACTGTGCCCGTAATGTACCTAGCCTAGTTATCATTCAGTTTGAGTAGAAAAGGGAGTCAATTCTATTGCAACTGCACTGGGAGCAGAGCACTGGGGAACGTGTACAGCATGGAAGTACTGAGCGCTCACCCAGCCTTGCAGCCTTCGGCAGACCACAACGCGTTGCACTGTATCTACGTAGACAGTAGGTTTAATTGGCAACCGAAAAAGGAGGAGCACGGCTGGATACTGAAGACGTTGCCATAGTCCCTGGTCACGCCCGTGCCGTCTGCACGGTGCGGAGGCACCTATAACAGAGAAGCAACTGCAGTAGTCCTTCAGGATGGTAAGCAGCGTTGCCTTCTCGACCTCACTGCTCAGCATCGACCCTGGATCAGTGTGGCGCTAACACCTGCCCTGCCTTCCTGGACCTGCTTCGCCTGTAACATTATTCATCTATTAACAGCCTCTACGCTTGGAGATTAAGGTGGGTTATGGGATGCTAATTCCACCTGGGTTGCGCGCGATGTCGCGTAGCTGCTCGCTGCTTTGTTACCTATCAGCACATGAGCGGTGCAATGCAATAAAGGTTCGAAGTGCAATTATGCATATGGCCCCACTGATCGGAGCACCTGACTGTTGCACCCCTACAGAGGCAGCTGGTCCAGCGGACGGACCGTGTGAAGGGTGTTGACGTCCACCCCACCGAGCCATGGTAGGTGCTGCCGGCTCGCCAGTACAGCTCCTTGAGCTATTCTGATACGGGTGGAGGGGTCGAGAGGAGGGGTCGAGACGCCCACCCGCAGGGAGCCACATCAGGAAGCAGGCTCTCGTTGGTGCCAGTGTCTGGTCTGATGAAGTGGAACACCTGGTTGGGGGCTGTTCACGAGTGTGCAATGTACCATGCCACAGGATGCTGGCGAACTTGTACAACGGCAACGTTTACATCTGGAACTATGTCGATCAGGTTAGTGTCGGTTGGACGCGGGGTGACGGTACGGCAGGCTGCTTGGCCAGCAGCCACGAAGGCACACTGGTAACGTCCGCTTGGAGGAGCCTGTGGTTCAACACGGTGCAACTGGGCCAGCTTTGTCTGTCTACTCCTTGCCACTGTCGGCCCTAGGGAGCGAAGTGGTTGCTCTAGGTGACGGCACGCAGCTGCCAGCCTGCTCCGTTACCCTAGCACGCCACACCTGGGGCTACAACCACAAGTGCACACAAAACCCCGCATGTGCACAGACGCTCGTCAAGTCGTTTGAGGTTACGGAGCTGCCGGTGCGTGCCGCCAAGTTCGTGGCGCGGAAACAGTGGGTCATCACAGGCAGCGATGACATGTTTATCCGTGTGTACAACTACAACACGATGGACAAGGTGAAGACCTTCGAGGCGCACACCGACTACATCAGGTGCGCCAAACGAGGGCTAGCGTGCTGGCGCTGGTGGCCGTGATAGGCTGCTGTGGCTGGCATGCTTTTTGCATGCCATTGGGGAGTGGGTCAATCCCAGCCGATAATGTGACAACCTGCCCGCACCGGTGACAGCAGTTCGGCCGACGCTGACGTGTTGGCGCAGGTGTATCGCCGTGTCGCCCACCATGCCCTACATTCTGACCTCCTCCGACGACATGCTCATCAAGCTGTGGGACTGGGAGAAGGTGCGTGAGAGCCCAGCTGAGATGTCGTCTTCCTGATTGCCGTACAGCGCAAAACCTGAGTGATCCTGAGCCTCTGCCAGCATTGAATTCCAGAGCGTAATGGCTAGGTGGGGCGTTAACGGCCTGATGACCGAACCTGTGTCTGTCGAAGGCCAGCGGCAGGATGTAGCTGCGGAGGCTAATGGCTTTGCATATAGCCAAACATGCGCTGTGCGTTCCGTGTCCTGCGCCTGTCCCCTTCCCGCTGCAGGGCTGGAACTGCGTCCAGGTGTTCGAGGGGCACTCGCACTACGTCATGCAGGTATGGCCTGGGTAGGGGCTCCTTGGGAGGCTCAGGCGAGAACGGTTGCCCGACACCCGATATGGTCGGGCAGGCCAGAGCCCTAACTTTACAGGCACGAATTGCTGAGGATTTCCGGCTTGCCGTGTCCAGGTGTCGTTCAACCCCAAGGACACCAACACCTTCGCGTCCGCCTCGCTGGACCGCAGCATCAAGGTGGGAAAGGCTTAACTGGTGATGCTAGAGCAACAAGGGTCGCAATACTTGCTTGCTTGCGGGTTGCACTTGCATGAGTCATGCTACTGGTATTCCGTGGACTGTTATCGGACGGGAGCCCACGTGCCGGGAAACCTTCATTTGGACCTCTTGCATCCTCACATGCACTCCTCGCCTTCCACGTGCGCTTGTCATCAAAATGCGCGCTCCACCGAGAGTTACGCGTCATCAACATGTCCTGTGCGCCCGATCTGCTGATGTCTCGCGGGTGTCCTTGGCCTGCCTTGACGTGTCCTGCCGCTGGCCGTACGCCAGGTGTGGAGCCTGGGCCAGCCCACGCCCAACTTCACGCTGGAGGGGCACGACAAGGGTGTCAACTGCGTGGACTACTTCACTGGGGGCGACCGGCCGTTCCTCATCTCGGGCGCGGACGACAAGCTGGTCAAGGTGTGGGACTACCAGACCAAGGCCTGCGTCACCACGCTCGAGGTGAGTCCCGCGGGTGCGGAACGGGGGCCGCAGCGGCGGCAGCGGCGTGGGGGATCGACTCGGCGTGCCTGCGTTGGAAAGCGGAATGATTGCTGTGCGCTATGCAGCCAGAGCGGGCTTGCGCAAGGAAAGCAGAACGGTCCCATCCCCTCGTGCTACGACAACTCGTATGTTCACCCCGCGCAGGGCCACACGCACAACATCTCGTCCGCCATCTTCCACCCCGAGCTGCCGGTCATCGTCACGGTGAGCCTACAATCATCTGATGTCTTGCAGCAGTGGGCCAAGCTCGGCCCTCTTCTCAATAGCGCTGTACCGTCCTCAGCAGCGCTAGCGATGCGCCTGCACTGCTCGACACCCCGCTTGCTCCCACTCTCGGCTCTGCGCCAGAGGCCAGAAGCCTCTGCTATGCTGCCCTTGTTGGCGATCCTGGTTGCACTGACGCGGTAGCCCCCACCCGTGCCAATTGCCGGTTACTGTGAATCGGTTCTTGCCACGTCTGTTGACGGCTGGTCGTATGACGCAGGGCTCTGAGGACGGCACCGTGAAGCTGTGGCACTCCACCACGTACCGCCTGGAGAACACGCTGGACTACCGCATGGAGCGTGTGTGGAGCCTGGGATACGTCAAGGGGTCTAACTGGTGGGACTATGAGCAGGGGACACAGGAGGGAGCCGCAGGGGGCGAGGGACTGGTGCAAGGGGCAAGGCAGCGGCCACGAGGGGTATCGGTCAATGCACGGGATGTGCGGGGGAACGCCGTGGGAGCAGTTGGAGGACGCTCGAATAGTAGCAGGTACTGGAGACAGGACAGCAACGCGTGAGCTTCTGTGACTCACACATGCCCGCCCCTTCCTGCCCTGCAGCATCGCCATCGGCTACGACGAGGGTGCCGTCATGCTCAAGGTGGGCCGCGTGTGGTGTTGCAGTAACGTCATTGCTGAACGTCTGCGTCCAAAGCCGGGCGAGTTGCTATGCAAGCTGCTTGCGTGTCGTCGGGGCCGTCTCCTATACCGCCTGGCAGCATCTGAGCCGTGTCCCCTCCTTTTTCTGTGCTACAGATCGGCCGTGACGAGCCCGTGGCATCCATGGACAGCAGCGGCAAGATCATCTGGGCGCGCCACAACGAGATCCAGGTACGCACAGTCCTGAACATAAGTCAGCACACACCCGTACAGCGTAAGAATGTCATCTGTGCTTAGAGCTTGATGCACGGGGGTCCTCTGCACAACATAGGCCAGGGTCATCCCGCTTCCCAGGCCGTGTAGCACCTTGTCGCTAACCCCTGACGCCTATGAGTATCCTCCCGCGCTTTGCAATGCCCTCAGACGGTCAACATCAAGGCGCTGGGCTCCGAGTTCGAGATGACGGACGGCGAGCGCCTGCCGCTGCCCGTCAAGGACCTGGGCTCCTGCGACCTGTACCCGCAGAGCCTGCAGCACAACCCCAACGGCCGCTTCGTGGTGGTGTGCGGAGACGGTGGGGCCGTGTATGGACACGTGCGGGGGAAGAGCCTCATAGCCAAGCAGCGTGCACCGGTCCCAGTTCTGTGCTGGCATGCTCCCGCTTGCCAGCATTGAGCCAGGCCTTGGCTGTATCAAATAGGTCCCTGCTGTCTGCCTTACCGGTAGGTGTGCCTCCGTCCTTTTGACACAACTCTTGGTCCCTTTGCCCCGGCCCCAGGCGAGTACATTGTGTACACGGCGCTGGCGTGGCGCAACAAGGCGTTCGGCAGCGGCCTGGAGTTCGTGTGGAGCGCCGACAGCAACGACTACGCCATCCGCGAGACCAACAGCAGGATCAAGATCTACAAGAACTTCCAGGTGGGTGCCTTCATGCTCCATGCTGCGGTGCATTCCTACGTCCCCTAGGGTTCCACCAGACCCACCACCCTATGTTGAACAACGTCATACGGCTTACACTACAACTTATGCAACCCTGGCACGCCTTCCTCCACACCTGCTCTGTCGGCCATTATTGCGACCCATACTTACCAAGTGCGCGGTACCGGCCTGCGTTCCATCCTCTGCAGGAGAAGCACACGCTGAACCTGGGGTTCAACGCTGAGGGCATTCACGGCGGCGCGCTGGTGGCTGTGCGCGGCGCGGACTTCATCGTCTTCTACGACTGGGACGGCCGCGTGGTGCGCCGGGTGGACGTGGCCGCCAAGGTGGGCCGCTAGGGGAAAGGATGGGTGCGGATGCACGTGTTGTGGGGCACCAGGGCGGGCGGTAGGTGCGTCACGTAGGGCGTGCAAGCGCGGTATGTGATGATGGGTGCAGGAGGCACGGATTTGCAGTATTTGCGCGATGCGTGCACGCAACTGCCACGATGAAAGCTACTTGGTCTCCTTGCCGAGGCAACCCCCTTGCCTGCTTGCGTGCTGCTGTCCCCGCCCCACCCCCCACAGTCGGTGCACTGGAGCGAGAACGGTACCTCGGTGGCCATCCTGGGCGAGAGCAGCTTCTACGTGCTCAAATACGAGAGGTGCGCACAGGGCCTCTGCACGTAGCCCAGTCTGCCTCGGCCATGCTGCTGGCATGCCACTGGACTCCCACACGAGAGGTCAACATTTACATCTGACATCAGTCCGCTATCAAGGACGTGGTCGTACTTCCAGTTGAAGGGCGCTCCCGTCCCTGAAATCTCCTTCTCCTGGTCCCCGGCCCCGCGTGCGCAGGGAGCTGGTGGAGGAGCACTTCGCGTCCGGGGCGGCGGCGGGCGAGGACGGCGTGGACGACGCGTTCGACCTGCAGGTGTGTGGGGCGGAAAGTAGGGATGCGGGGATACGGGGATGGAATGCATTGGGGTGGCTGGTGACCTTTGTAAGTCGGACGTAGCAGCCACTGTGGCGAACCGGGTAATACGCTGAACCTGCAGGCGGGAGAGTGAGTATGTGGCACGCGGTGGCCATGTCCGCTTGACGTATGCCCGTGCCTGTGCATCCATCCACAGGCGGAGATTTCGGAGCGCGTGCGCACCTGCGTGTGGGTCGGCGAGTGCTTCGTGTACAACAACACGGCGTGGCGCCTCAACTACTGCGTGGGCGGCGAGGTGACCACCGTGGTGCACCTGGACCGCCCCATGTACCTGCTGGGCTACCTGGCGGCGCAGAACCGCGTCTTCCTCATCGACAAGTGGGTGTCAAACTGCCTTGGGGCAAGGCACTGAAGGCACGGCATTGAGGGGTCTGAAGCCAGCAGACGGGATTTTAGTGGAGGGTGTTTTGGCTGCCTCTGGGCGAGCTGGCGCGGGTGGGGTTGCAGGCTGACGTACATCGCACCGAAATGGCGAGCTGGCGTGAGCGGGCCATCACCCCATCCTGCAGGGAGTTCAACGTGGTGTCGTTCACGCTGCTGCTATCGATGGTCGAGTTCAAGGGGCGCGTCACGGCGGGCGACCTGGACAGCGCCATGGAGCTGCTGGCCAGCATCCCTAAGGTGGGCGCCGGGGCCGGGCCGGGAGAGCCTGCTACAGGTTACAGACTCGTGTTTGGTCGTACGGATCGGCATGAGCCGCGGGTCTGGCTGCGGGTTCCCGAGGGGGCCTGGCAGGACGCGCCACGGCAGTACACGGTCCGTATGAGCTCATCTTGTTATTCGAGCACATGCGGGGCCCTCGCTAGTCAAGATAGGACAGCCTGACACAAGGTGCATACCACACACACGCTGTGTGCCCGCAGGACCAGCACAACGCGGTGGCGCGCTTCCTGGAGGCCAAGGGCATGATCAGCACGGCGCTGGAGGTGGCCACGGACGAGGACTACAGGTAGGGCCTTACGAAATGAAGGCCACCGGGCCACACTGCAGTTTGACAAGCCATGTGCAAGCTGCACGCGGCATGCGTCCAACACGACAAGGCTTAGCGAACCGCTCTACTCGCCTTGCTTTGCTTTCGTACATCCTCCGGTCGGTTTCCCCATTGGCGTTACAGCATCAAGACACCCCTTATCCCACCGGTACTGTTCCTTTCCCCTCATCTCTCCCCACCGCCCAGGTTCGACCTGGCCGTGCAGCTGGGCGACCTGGCGGTGGCGCAGGAGATCGCGGAGAAGCTGGACAGCACGCCCAAGTGGAAGCAGCTGGGAGAGATGGCGCTCACGGCGGGTGCGTGGACCCCGGGGCCGGGGGTTACAGGAACACTCAGGAAGGCTGTGGCACGCACCGACCGGCAGGGCCGTCACACGCGGCACCTCACAACGCGCCGGGGTTCACGCGGCCAAGCTCCCAGCCCGCGATCGTGCCACGCGCCATGTCTTGCACCTGGATGGCTGCTGCAGATTTTGTCTGCTTGTACACCTGCACGGGCCACCGGCTCAGGGCACGTGCTCAAGTCCATTCACCGGCCCCTTGGCCCGCAGGCAAGCTCGACCTGGCTGCGCAGTGCCTCACGCGCGCCTCCGACTTCTCCGGGCTGCTCATGCTGGCGGCGGCGCGCGGCGACAGGGAGGGCATGGCGGGCGTGGGGGCGGCCGCAGCGGCGGGCGGCAAGGCCAACGTGGCATTCCTGGCGTACTTCCTGCTGGGCCGCCTCAACGACTGCCTGGACCTGCTGCTGGACAGCAACAGGTGGGGTCGGGAGCTGCAGGGACGCTGCGCTCATGCCATATGTGGCGGCCTTGCCTTGCCTGCGTGGCAAAAACTTCAATGTAGGGCGATCGTCACGGTGGCCGCTGGCTGGGCTGGTTGAGACACCCAACGCAGAGTTCCGTGATCTTACGACGCCGTTCGCCTTGCCGTAACGATTTGTCCTTGCCCACAGGCTGCCCGAGGCCGCATTCTTCGCGCGTACTTACATGCCGTCCGCCATCTCCCCTGCGCTGGCTAAATGGAAGGCGGACCTGGCGGTCATCAACCCCAAGGTACTGCATGCACTCGTGCACACTGTGTGACTACCCTGTCACGTCGCGGTCTTAAGCAGATGTAGCACGGACGGCTTCTGCGGTGCACTCACGCGTATGGCAGGCAGCCTGGAATGCACGGTGCTTGGGTCCACCGACTGGCACCAGGCAGTCCTCCACAGCTTCTGGGCCCCAGCTCAATTTGAGCCTCTCTGTCCCCTCTCTCGGCTCGCAGGCCGCCGAGGCGCTGGCGGACCCCGCCGCCTACCCCAACCTGTTCCCGCGCCTGGAGGAGGCGCTGCACGCGGAGCAGCTGCTGGGTGGGTGTCGAGGGAGGGCTCGGCATGGCAGGCGGGGATTAGGGAGTGTTGCCCGTTCCCGCGTGGCGCTGTTGTCCTCAGCCAAGAGCTGTAGCGTCCCGTCACGTGCGCCCCCGGGTCCTTCCTCACATTGCGAGCTCCCAAAGCTCACAATAGCTTCGCGCCCGAGACGCGGTGCCTTACCCAACATACTCCGTTGTTGGTTGCCCCTGCGCAGCCGCCTACCGCTCCAGCCAAACGGTGCCCGCCTCCGACTACCTGGAGGTGGCGGCCGCCAGCGCCTCGGCGGCGGAGGCGGGGCTGGAGGGGCTGCTGCAGCGCCTCAGCGAGCTGGGGCTAGGTGGAGGGGCCGGCGGCGCGGGCGCGCACTACGAGCAGGAGGACGAGGACATGGAGGACACGCGGCAAGCGGTGAGAGGAGGAGGGCAAGAGGCAGGCGGGGTGTAATGGGCGGCATAGAGGTGTGATGAAGGATCGGGGCGTTGTACGGCAGCAGTATGGGGACTGCGGGGGCGTGTCTTTACTGACGGCATGGTGCAGGGAGCGTGCTCGGCAGTTAGCAGCCGCGGCGCATGGGCTGTGCAGCCCAAGGTTCTTCCAGCCACTGCTGATCAGCCACTGCTTGGCTCTCCCCTGAGGTGTTGTCAACCCTTCATATGCCGACCGTCCTATGCCTATGCAGTACCACGCGACTTCCAACGGCGGGGCGGGTTCCTCGGCGGGCGGCGCAGCGCCACCGCCAGCGGCATCCGAACCGGAGGAGGAGGTGGAGGTCGAGGTCGAGGTGGAGGAGGAGGAGGAGGAGGAGGAGGTGTTTGAGGACGCGGAGCAGACGCACCCGTCGGCACCCGCACCCGTGCCAGCGGTTGCTCCACCCTCCCTACCCAAACCCGCGCCGCCGCCGCCGGCACCCGTGGCGGCTGCCCCAGCTGAGGACGAGGAGGAGGAGGACCCCTTCGGTAGGTTGCAACACTTCATCCGGCACAAATCATTTGCGCTTGGAGGCAGCATGCGAGCAATCCGACTTGTCTCGCCAGGTGACACTATGCAAGCAACTTGGGATGGTTGTGATAACGTGCGTTAGTTGTGAAAGGACAGTTGCAGTGGTGCAGTGGCCGCTTACAAGGGCAGACCCGTGCACCTGCTTGCACCGGTAAAGCGCCTCACCCTTGCCTGCTGCCCACCCTGCAGGCGGCGACGATGACGCCGGGAACGCTGCCGGCGTGGGGGCGGACGACATGGACGACGACTGGGGGCTGGACGGGGACGGGGAGGAGGACGCGTAGGGCTGAGGGCGTGAGCGTCAAATGCTGGTACTTGATAGTCCTGGGACCTTTTCAAGCTTTTGGCTCAAGTGGAAAGGGGGGTTCGCTGGGGTTTCAGGCGTGTAGGTGTCCGTGCATGTTCAGTGATGCATATGTGCGTTGCGGAAGGCGGGTAAAGGTGCATGCGAGGAGTGCGGTCCTGGTGTCCTTCGGTACACGGAGGCAGGTGGTGTATGTGAGCTGTGACCTGACGTGTTACATCCAGGGCATGTAGCGGCTTTGACGCCCAGGAGATATGGGATGCGAGCGACATGGGCATTACTTTGTTGCTGTGCGTACGCATGCTATGCACGTGACCGGTTACGGATGTAGCTGGTTCTTCTTGTCTGCGGCACTGCTTTGGGTATCTGGGCAGGGCCCTGCGTGTCGCACTACCCAGCTGTGTAAAGACAGGCAGCCCTCACCAACAGCCAGTCCTCATTGAAGCTAAACCACAAGGCGACTTCTTATGCGGTTGAAAAGCCTGTGGGGCCAAAGGCGACATGGGGTAAGGGCCAACGCCCCTGCACCCACGGAAGGGAATACCGGTGGCCCCGGGCGGCCCTGTGTTGGGTAATGCGCGCATACAGTTACTCGTGATGCAATGCAAGCCGCGCTTTAAAGCATGGAGCTTCCAGGTTAGCCACGACACCGGTGACCTCCACAGGGACGAACGAAGCCCACAGAGGCAGCGAGGGCACGCTCACGCTAAGGTGTAGCTAGGGTGTAGCCCGCCGTGACAGGTGCACCTGAGTCACCAAAGCGCGCACGTGTTACCACGTGGCATGCCATGGTAGGCGGTAAGGAGAGCTGGTCTGAAGTCCAGGGAGGAGGCCGCGCAACGCAGCACGGCTCCTGGCCGCCGGACACTTGTCTGGGCGCACGCTAGGGACCAGGGCGTGACGGGGGAGGAAACAGCCCGACAGGGCGTTGGCCAGGGAGCGCTACACCCCTGGAAGGTATCCACACTCCACAGTCGCTGAAACAAGAGTTGTGTGCATTAGCATGCCGAAGAGCGTCATTTGGCGCTGTTACCGGTTGGGCTTGTTATTTGCCCTCCGTCGGTTCTCGCTTTGAAACAGGCACGACCCTCATGCGCTCTGGACAAGGGTTTCTGTAGAGCATGTCTCTAGCAACACGAGGGGCTAAGCCAAAGCTAGTTGTCGGTATGGGATCGCCCCAAGCGTCAAGGCTTCTATCTTCCTGGAGGGCTATTATCACAGAGTTCTGAAAAGGCCTAAGATTTTTGCATCATTTTTCGTAAAATTTCCGCCCTACGGGCGGATTCTGACCCGGAAGCCACGAAACGGGGTCAAAACGACGCCATTTTTTTCAAAATCTCTCTGCCGGAAGGGTGTCTCCGTTTCATTAAAATTCCCCAATTTTGCCAAAGTTTCGAAAGTTTGAAAGAAGATAGAAGCCTTGCCAAGCGTTCGGCTGGGACGTGGGCAAACGCACGCTCTCTCCACGTCTCCAGCATAGCAGCGGAGTCCCCGCCCGGCTGCCCAGCATCCCACAAGCCGAACCCACGGAAGGACACAACAGAAAGCAGGGGCATTGGGGGAGAGGGCCAAGCCGAGACTTACATCAGAGAATAGGAGGCGCACAGGCGAAAGGTCAATGGCACCAGGATTTGCGGCTTCCTCAGCTTCGTGTCCGCTTCGGCTGCCCTTTCCTTCAGCTGCGTGGCCGACGCAGCCGCGACCCGGGGACCATGGGCCCCAACTGGCCGTGCCTCGACCGACACAGCCAATTGGACACAGGCGTTGCCGCTTGGACTGTGCTATTGCGGGTCACAATGTCCGCCCTAGAAGTACGAGATCCGCACATCTTGCGCATGTTGATGCAGTAGCGTAAAGCAGGGCGGTGTACTGACGTTGCAGCGGGCAAGCTCGCAGCTGCTCGCAGCCTTTCTCGCGGTTACACTCGTGTTTGCCTCGTTACGTTGATACATTGCTGGCCAAACCTCGAGTGCAGTGGCTTTGTGGCCCTACTGCGTGGGCGGACAGGCTGTGGGTTGGGACACCCGGCACCACACCGGGAGCGTAGCATGGAGCGACAGCAGGGGAGGTCCCGAGCGGCTATTCTTGAGCATAACGGCACGACGTAGGCATGTTTGCAGGGTTATTCTCTGGTTATTACTGCATCTCGGCGCTAGCCGGCAGCGGTGTGGGAGTCGATAAGGGCATAGCGACGGTTGGGTTGTTTGCGCGCAGCGGCTTGCTAAGCGGCAGACGCTGTATAGCGGCAGGACAGTGCATTTAGGTGTAATTATGCATCAACTTGTGATGCGTGGGTGTAGCGAAGACGCAGTCGGAGCATGGCCGAGCATGGCGGCTGCTTTTGACTTTGCATGCGACAGCAAACTTGCTTGGCAATGCATCTTACGTGTGCTAAGGGCACGGTGCGTATGCGCACCCTGCTGCCTGACGTTTCTCCTAGCGTGTTGGCTTTCTGACACCTGGCTCCTAGCAGGGTTGTCGGGGCGCAGCTCAGAGCGTGGGCGGTTGGGAACTGGTGACAAGGCTCGGTTAGAGGGTGTGGGTCCAGGTGCGAGGTCTGACCGGTATTTGGCCTCCAACCTCAGTATACCGTTCGTAGAGAGAACAAGGCGGTGCGTTACTAGGGTTATTCGTAAGCAAGCGGCCCGGGGAGCATGCCACGCCCTCGCGGATCGTTGGTTGGGTACAGTGCGCGTGCCTGTATGCCTTGGCGCGTCGCCCCTGGCCCAGCCTTGCGCATGGTTGGGTGCTTCAGTAGATGCTGAACCCTGGTGGGCGCCTTGGCGGGTATACGTGGCGGGCTGACTACTGCCTTTGGTGTTGGCACTAGCATCTGGGTTATTGCTTTTGTGGGCATACATGCTGCATACTGCGGTGCTTCGTTTGGGGCCCGTAGCTGAGCGTGTTCGTAGGGCGCCGCATGCATAGCACGGAGCTTTTGGAGGGTAACCGGCTGTGCTGCGGTTCATTGTCAGGCGTGTGCGTAATGTAGTAGGCCCCGCCTCAGGGCCTGTAGTAGGGCGTTTCAGGCGTTGGTGAGCGTCCTTTTGGAGGGTGCATGGACCTTTGGTACGGCACACTCTGCATAAATAGGCGTCGCCTGGCCTGTTTGTAGGAGATACCCTTGCGAGTCGTTGCATACTCTCGATATAGGTGGACACTACGAAAGAGACACGACATATGGGCTCCCGGATAAGCACCGTAACTGCTACAGTACTCTGTAAGGTCAAGGCGTGATGATGAGGCGGCTCCCTTGCCTGTGCCTCTTGGGTTCGCACAGCGCACGGGCGGGATAGCACGGCGGACAACAGCTCTGGACAAGGACAAAGGCGGCACTCAGCGGTATAGACACGGCAGCAGTGGGCTACGAGTAGGCGGATCATAGCGGCGCATTACTACCACCCCTTCCCCTCAACTCGAGTACGAGAGCAACGCGCACAGTGGGCTACACTAGGGCAGCACACAGTGGCGCATCCTTCCCTCTCCTCTTCCTACCCCACCGTCACCCGTACGACAGCGTTGGGCTACAGCTACACCTCCACGGGAAAGGGTTCCAACCTACTGCTGGACTCACACACGAGCAGGCACTAGGGGCGCTCAGGGTCCGGTCCGCGTCCTGGTTTGCCCAAGGCGAAAAATTTGTCTGGGCTGGTAGTGTGGGCTACCGCGTTCCGGCGCCACAGCTTCGTTGCACCAGGTTGCACGAGACCCTAACCCATTGGGGCGTGTAGATAATGTGTGTTGCGGTGCTGGTAGGGTCAGAGCGTAGGGAGCAACAGGAAAGGCCGCGCAGCGGTGTGCTACCGCACGCAGGCCAGGCGGAGGACTCACGCTGGGAGCTCACCAACCAAACCACGCTTTACACGCAACGCAAGAAGTCCCTTGCGCAACTCGCCGATCTGCGCCGCCTCGCCAGCGGCCTTGCTTCGCGCACGCGAGGCAGCGGGGCGCGTTGCCTAGATGTCCCGTGGGCGGTTACACCTTGCTCCACTCGAGGCCCACAACAGCAGCCCAGCTACGTGGTGCTTTGGCGCATGGGCTACACAGGTGCGTAACAGGTTAGAACTAAATACTATAAGTTCAAACTAGAGGGCAGGTGGCAGCAAATTACTAGTTGCCCTCTAGTTCAGATCTGCAGACGAGTACGAGGATACGTTGCCACAACGCCCGCCCCAGACCTGCGCGTCTTCTTGGACGGACCGGGCGGACGTTTCTCACACTCGCAGCCCGGCCAACCATTGCCTCGAGAGGTTCGCACCATGCGGTTGGTCACTTGGCACCTTTTCTACAATTGGGTGTTCGTATCCAGCACGCACCCGGCGCTCATTGGCAAACAACTACCTAGCGGTGTTTTCTGCGGCAGGCGCAGGCTGGCGGCGCTTGCGTGCCCCGGTACCCGGTGCCCCGATACACTTGTGACTCTCGTGTTCGTCCCTCGGATGCGGAGACGGATCGGTTGTCAACCAACCCAAGAGTAAATACGATCGCCAGGGAGATCCCCGCGCCCCCTACAAAAGCCCGTTGGGCCTGCACCATTGTACCATAGCACCGTCCTCCGAGTCTGACCGATCCAAGATGCTCACGCGCTGGGCCCCTCCAGGCGCCAGCCACCACGCCCGAATGGGCCCCCTTCGCTCCTTCGGCTCCCGCGGTCCAAGCCTGGCCTTCGCGGTGGCCCTGCTGGGCTGTCTCCTGCTGGCGGCCCTGCCCTCCCCTGCAAGCGGCACCTACGACAGGTCCCACCGCAGCGGCGACAAGCATGCGTACCACAACCATTACCACAAGGACTACGCCAAGGACACCAACTGCAGCACCGGCGGGGAGACTGACGAGTACGGGGGTTACGTGGTGGACCCTGCAGTGCTGGTGGCCATGGGAGCGCAGTTTGGCCCCGACGGCACGTGCTGGGTCAGGTCCGTGACCGGCCAGCTCACCGAAGTGAGCAACAAGCTACGCGGCGCCCAAACCTGCAGCGGCGGCTACTGCGCTGACCTCGAGGTGGGTGCGTGTCGTTGCGTCCGTGTTACAGGTGCAGAGATGAGTGTAGGTGCGGTACTGGAATGGTCACCTGGCGGGGCAGGGCGGGTTCAGTCAAGGTCTATAGGGCGGGTTCAGTCAAGGTCTATACTGCGTCTTGGCGTCTGGTGCAGGTGCTGCTGTATCGCTCCGGTTCAGGGTCCGTGTGCGTGTCAACGCGTGTGTGTGGCGGTCTGCATGGATGCAACGGGCACAGGTGTGGGTACCGCACCCTTACAGAGGTGCAGGTATTGGGCCACATTGTAGCCATGCAGGGTGCGCCGTGGGGTTTGGGGCAGTGCATACGGCGACGAGCAAGCATGCTTGCGCTGGGTGGAGGCAGTCCTGTACGACGCTGCGTGCACCTGCGTGCACTGCATCCACTAGGCGCCAAGCATGAACCCTCAAGCACGTACCCCCATGCAAACGCGCTGCTCTGCGAGGCGTCGCGTGCGCGTGTGGTTTCTGACGGTCGTGCGCACTGCGCGCAACCTGACGCTTGGTTGCACAATCCAAGAAGCCCCTGATTCGCGACCTGCAAGCGAGCGTGTCCTGGTCCCCGTACGTTCTCACACATGGCTTCCATGCTCCTCTGCTGTTCGCGTTTGCCACAGGCCTACATCAAGAAGCGTCCTGAGCACAAGGCCGGGGAGACGCACGCCAAGGTGATGCTGTGGGCACCCAAGCTGCAGGGCACCAAGGAGGGCAACGAGTACGACCCCAGGACCAAGGACTGGGCATCGGTGGGTTACTGGGGTGCTGTTGTACACGAACGTACGTGCCAATGGTGCAGTAGAATGCCTTGCAGGGATAGCGTGCCAGCACTATTGGCCAACTAGTATTGAGGTGCAAAGCTAGCAGCTGCTGGTCGCTCACGGCAACCAGCCTACCACTATACCGGTACCACGTGCACCAACAGCGCACTTTTACTCACTTCCCCGCAACCCGCCGGTGCCGTGGCAGGTGGTGTCCCTCCTTCGCGCCGTGTTCAAGCACGAGAAGCGCCTGGGCAACTTCTTCATCCGCTCCGCCTTCCACGACGCCCTGGCCGTGGACGTGTCGCAGTGCCCCGGGGCGGGCTGCGGCGGGTCAGACTCATCCCTGCTGCTCACGCTGGACGAGCTGGTGCGCCCGGAAAAGTGAGCGTGTGTCCCTCTCTTGACGCTCTCCCTTTCATGCCTTTCCTCTATCTGTTGAATGCTCTCAGGTGCATGTGCCACTCCGCTGCTCCTGCCCCAGTACTTTGGTCCCTGGATGGCCTCTCCACCCTGTGACCACCAACGCCACTCCTTCTGCCCCTCCCCTCCTCATGGCACTCCCCTCCCCTGCAGCGCCTACGACCTGTTTGCCCTCCGCACCGCCCGCGTGGCCAAGAAGGTGGCGTCCTTCTTCGACGTCTCGGTGGCGGACACACTGGCGGTGGGTGGTGCGGACGTGCATTTATGGCGCCGGACGTCCCTCAGCTACACTTAAGCTAGAATTAGCACAATTTGCTGAATTAGAAGCGTTTTCACAGTTTGCCGTGTAGCGAGCTACCGCATTGGCGGTGCGGCACCCGCTCGCCCGAAGCACCATGTCCATACATGCCCCGGCGGCTCCGAGGCCATGCTCCCTCCATTGGCCGCACGCCGCTGCCTGTCTCCACGCAGCATGCACGTACATAGCCCACCTGCCTCTGCTTGCTACCGACTGCACCCTGCCCCTGCCCCTGCGTGCCCTTGTCCCTGTTCCTGAGCCCCGAGCTCTGAACCCTGAGCTCCGGCCCCGTCTCTGCCCCTTGCGCCCTATGCCCCGGCCTCACGACCCCTGCCCCGTGGCCCCTCCCCCACTCACAGGTCGGCGGCGCAGTGGCTACGGAGGTGCTGTCTTCTGGTCGTGTCAAGATCCTGGACCACGGCCTGAGGGTGGGGCGACTGGATTCGATTACCCCCGCCCCCGAGGGCCAGCTGCCTCCGGGCAACGTGGACCTGGAGGCCTTCGCCACCTTCTGGAAGGCCAGGGGCTTCAACCTGACGGAGGCCATGGCGCTCATGGGTAGCCACGCCCTCATTGACGAGCAGGTGGGGTGGTGGATTACTCGGTGGGTCCTGGAATGCAGTGTAGGGACGGCGGCGTGGGCGGTTGGTGGTCAGTCAAATCCTAAACGGCTGCTGGTCAGGTACGGGGGTGACGCTGGGCTTCCCACGGGTGCAAGCAGGTGTGCAAGGCGTTCAGGCGTTGCCCCCAGGCGCTCATCTGGCCCTGTTAACACCATGCGAAGCTGCGAAGCGTCTGACCTTTACACCCATGATGACGACGATGACGGTTGGCCGCCTTGCCCTGCCCGTACTCACACAGGCCTGCTTCCGTGGCCCCAGTCCCCGGGACTACTGCCAAGACCCCTTCGAGGAGGGCTGCACGGACGTCCGCATGTTCAAGTGGGTTAAGTGGGGTTCTGGTGCCCTCTGATACTTGCTTTCTCGCCCCCTTCCTGAGCCGGACCCACAGCTGGCCATGCTTTTGGTTACGGCACTACCGCCCAGTTGCTTTACTTCCTGGCTGCCCCACGCAGGTGGGAGAACCACTACTACCGGGACATCTGCTCCGGCAACCTCACCGTCAAGCCCAACCCTCCCGATCGCATCGATTACCTAGACACACCGATTTTGGGCATGGGGCAGGACGAGGTGGACGCAGAGGTCAAGGTGGAGAGCTGCAAGGTACGTGCCATGTGCGGTTATGCTGATGGCCCTTGTGCCACACCTAGGGGCAGCTGCAGGAAGGCATGTATGTATGGCATGTAGGTACTACAGTTGCATATAAGGGCCTCGACGTTCATTTGTAGGAGCTGAAGGGTTTGGCACACCGTGCAGCTTCAGCTGTTGCAGCGTAGATCCGGTGTACGGCTGTAGCATCAATGTGAGTCGAGCGCTGTCCCGTCTCGGACGAGGAACAAGTTTATCTACGGTTTAATCATATTACACTCAGGTAGCTGCAACCATGTATTAGCTCAAACCCTTTTTCAAATCCTACGCGCGACATTGTATCCTGGGGCAAATTTGGCCAGTCGCATCTCACAAGGTGTAAAATGCATATTCTTTGGTTGCTATCTACAAGTTTGCTGGACATCCCGGCTCATCGTTGCGGCTGCGTCGGCCCAGGTTGAACCCGCGTCTAACCCAGGACCCACACCATGCCCCGCACTTTGCCCTGCGCCATGACGCCCTGTCGCCCACTTTCACATTTCTGCAACTCCGACCGCACAAGAGCAGGAGAGCCACAGGCAGTCGTACGGCGTCTCGGCACTGGCACCTTTCCCGACTACCTTACCGCAGCGCGCTGCCTCATGCTTCTATACCCCCTTGCCCCACCATTTCCCTCGCAGTTCACAAGCCGCGAGTTCCGCTCCCAGGAGGCCAATATGGTCCAGATGATCCACACCGGACAGGTGAAGGACCCAGAGCTCGGCGTCCCGCCCGAAACGCACGGTGAGCGCCAAGCGTCAGCGCTGAGTGTGCTTGGGCCTGAACACTACCGGTACAATATGATGCTGAGCGCGCGCTTTCAGCATGTTCTGGAATGCATCTTTTATTGCAGAATTTATATAAGCACCTGTGAATTTTTCATTGTAAGCTTTATAAATTAATCCTGACATTTTCAAATGAGTCCTACCCGAGCACCACCAGTTTAAGGCCCCCACGAAGGCTTGCCAGGTATTGTCACAATGCACCTTCCATGGGCACCAGGGCACAACTGCCTTGCCGTATGCGAGGTAATCCTGGTTCGCTGAGCCTCGGATGGCCCCTATCGTTTGATCCTGTTGGCCCTCCCGCCCTCCCGCTCCTGTCCCGCCAGACGTGTTCTGGACCAACCGCGGCTGCACGGAGGGCCTCGTGCCCTCCAACTGCCCGCACCCCATCACGTGGTTCTACACCATCAACGACGCGTTCCTGGGCTCTGCATGCCAGGTGGGTCGGGGGTCGGGGAGGTGCTGATATGCTTAAAAGGCAAGTGGGTTGGGTCTAAGACGTCCCAAAACTCAAGTTTGACTTCAAGACCGTAATCTGCTCCAGAATGTTTGTCCGGTTGCCTGTAGCGTTCCGGCGCCTCGCCTTCGCATGCAGGCCACCAGGGCAGCGGTCACAGCCATGCTTGCCCCCCCGTCGCACCCTGTGCAGACCTCCGGCAGTGTCCTCCTGCGCCCCCTACCCTCCACCCTCCTCCCCTGCCCGCAGGCCTCCGGCGACCTGCACCCCCACGCGCAGGAAGTGCAGCACGCGGCCCGCAAGTACCTGGACCAGCACTTGTGGGATGTGTATTACAAGGGCGCCTACCTCAAGCTGGTCACCTCCTTCGCCACCTGGTCCCCCGCCGCATCGTGTAACCCGTACACCATCTACGGGAACGAGTGCCCCAGCGGTACCGTGATCGATCCCACCTGCGCGTATGAGGCTTCCACTCTGCGGAACAACTGCAAGAGCTGCAACACGGGTGGGCCGCGAGTGGTTGGAGCGTTGCGCAACCGGTTGAGTGGCGTGCGCAGTGCCTCTGGTGCTGATGGAGGAGTGCGGTTTACCATGCAGCCCGCTTGTCAATCAAGATGCCAACCATCGCCTGTGCCCCCGACCTGCTGCCGCAGACGGCTGCCCCTACAACACCTGCTGCCAATGCTTCGAGGACCCCGCCGTCAAGCAGAAGCGTGAGTAGCGCTCAATGCACCCCTCGGCGGGCGCGAACAACGGCATTGGCGCTCCTCCTTCATCAGCACAAAACATTCCTTGTGGTTCCGCCTCCTGGACAGCAGCTCCGTCCTTGGATATCCTCGCCTTTGCTTGCCCAAACAGCCCGCCTGACCAGCTCCAGCTGCTGCTACATGCTCCCGGCCGCTAACCCACACCCCTGCTGTCCCTTTTGCCCTTGCCTCCGCAGCCTGGCTGACCAGCTCCGCCTGCTGCACGTGCGCCACCTCGTTCCGCGGGCTGGCTCTTAACGAGACCACGGGCACCCTGGTGGCTATGTCGGCCGCCGTGCGCTTCCCCGACCTGGCCACGTTCGAGCGGCCCCTGGGGCCGCTGCCAACTGCCCCGGACGCACCCCCGGTGGAGGTCGATGCCGGCAATGGCGAAGACGTGACGGCACTGGATAGTAAGTCCGACGGGCCCTGCAGACCCAGGATTCGACCCTCGTAACAGCGTGTTTTCGCCTGTATGGGTTCCCTGTCTCCACGCTGCTTTCCGTTCTGCTGGGGGCACTGATTCTCACTGCACCTGCAAGGCAGAGCGGACTGATCCAGCTTTGCACATGACCGTGAGTTGCACGTGCCATTCGACCTCTTGCTTGCTTAGTGCTCATGTTTTGAGTCCCGACTGCCCTGCCTTGCCCCCAGGTGTTGCCCCCAGCCTGGGCGCCTCCTTCACCACCCCCGTGCCTACCTCGCCGTACGGAGACCCCAGCGATGTGGGTACGGCACAGGGGCCCACGTGACCTGCGTGCACAGCAGCGCAGCTTCTTCGCACACCAACATCAATTGCCCCAGCGCAATGAGATGTATGAGGGGCACACATTAATGTCGCTTTCCCTTTCCCTAGTAGCCGGGCTCAAAAGAGCAACCTCGGCGCCAGTCATGACGGTAGGGTTGTACGGTGTGTGGGCCACTCTCGCCGGTTCGGCAACGACTGGACCAACGCCGGGCCAACGCCAGGCGAACTTGGCTGCTGTGTCACTTCTATGTCGGATGACAATTGAAATCTGCGCTTCAACAGTCTCTTGCAGCAACGTAACCGCCTTGTGCGCGACGTTGGACTGCCCTCCCGCAGATTTGCCCCCCAGCAAACGGCGTGGCGGTCCGTGTGGACGGCTTCCCGTCCAGCCCCTGGGTGTGGACGCCCTTCACGACCCCCTTCGTCCGCCCACCGCGTGCGCAGAGGTCCGGGAGCGTATGCAGGTAGGCGGCCACTGGGCGCCACAACGGCCCCGCCTGCATGCAGGTCGACACGCCCGCAACGCATTAGCCTGCAACAGCTGCGCTTGCAGACTCCTGCGCGCTGTCATGGGCATATCGCATGTAACTCGGGGGGCGACGGAAGGAGGCCGGGGCCGGCCGCTGTCAAAGTTGCAGCACTGCTACGGTACCGCTGTACGACGTCCCGCAGGCCCAGTACGGCAACCGGCGATACGTACTGCGTGGACGTGTACGAGATCAACATCAACCACACCACCACCGACCTGGGCTGTCCTGCGGGCCCAACTCGCGTGCTGACCTACAACGGCACAGCACCAGGTGCGCATGCATCCCTTCGCATCCTTTCCATTGCTACACCTACATAGCTATGTTGGCGCAGCAGCAAGGTGTGTGCAGTGCCAACAGCCTGGGACCAACGGTCGTGCGTTACGTGCCAGGGTGGTTACGCCCTGGCCCCCACGGTCGTACGTGATGTGCCTGCGTGTCGTCATGGCCTGCCCCCCAGGCCCCACCTTCCGCCAGCTCAAGGGCCGCCAGAGTCTAGTCCGCTTCAACAACCTCCTAACCGCCGACAACCTGGGCGGATTTGAGCCGTTTACGCCCTGCGACACAAGCGGGCCAAGCCGCCAGGTACGTCTCCCCTGCCACGAACGGTGACCTCGGTTGCAGCGCCTTCCGGTTATATTGCCCACCGTATAGGAGCGAGCAACTGTTGCAGATGGGTGCACCCAACTGTTGCAGATGGGTGCACCCAGCGTTCACGCCCGCGCCCACATCACACCCCACCGTGCTGAACACCAACACCGAACCCCTGCTGCTTGAAATGATACGATCAGCCGCGCTGTGTCCTGCCCCACGGTTGCACAGGGCCGCCCCATCTCCGTGCACCTACACGGCAGCGCCTCTCTGTCCCCCTACGACGGCTGGGCAGAGGACGTTACGTGTGGCGGGGAGTCCAAGGACTACTATTACCCCAACAACCGCCCTACCCTGGAGTGGTACCATGACCACGTACTTGAGATTACTAGCGGTGAGTCGAGCCCTGATGTCGAATGGAACGCCATGTTTGGTATAACAGTGTGCAGTCCTTGGCCGGAAGTCTTGGTAAAGCTGCTTGCCGTTATCGCTACAACCGGATATTGCCACCGCAGAGAACGCGTACTACGGTCTGTCGGGCATGTACACCGTCCACGACAACGCCAACGAGGGAGGCTGCGGCGAACCATGGGTCAGTGATACACTGGAGCACGTGTCAGTCCCTAACAGATATCACTGGAGCACGTGTCAGTCCCTCACAGACTCTCTTGGCATTATTCCCCTGGTTTCAAATTGGAACAGTTTCGCGTGCGGGCCCAGGGCGCCTGCGTTAGCCCTTCACTCGTCCCTTCAACCAAGCAATACCCGTATCACCCGCAGCAACCACGGCGGGGTACTGTTCCACCCTATCCATGGCACGTAACGCCGTCTCTGATTGAAATTCTCGCTCCCAACGCGCTTGCGCGTTGCAATTACACTGGTGCCACCGACGCGTGCCACCGGGGCGGCGGGGTTCATGCACGTGCGGTGATGCTTCGCAGCGGAGCCTGCACACCGGCAGGCACCACTGACACGTGTCCAACCTCCTCCAACACGTGCCTCAGAATCTGGACAACGTGCCGTACACGGAGATGCAGTTCAAGGACGCCGTACTGGATGGCGAGTGCCAGCTATTTTTTGACAGGCTGGGCGACCATGAGAACAACCTGTACGGCGACGTCAACCTGGTCAACGGTCGGCCGTGGCCCGTGTTCACCATCGAGCCGCGCTGGCAGCGCTTCGCGTGGCTAAACTCATCCCCTTCGCGGCCGTGGAAGCTGCTGCTTGTGGACGATACAGGCACAGCGATCAGCGGCAGCATCTGTCGCGTGATTGCGGGTGACGGTGGCTTCCGCCGGGAGCCGGCAGCTTACCCAGCGGCGGGTCTCTTCATCGCTGTCGCAGAGCGTTGGGAGGTGGGTTGGGGCTGCGACCGCCGCCGCGGTCTGGAGTTACTACTCCAAGATCATGCACTGCCTCTCTTTGGCTTAGGTGAATACCGCCCTTGCACCGTGTGCTGCCGTGCAGCTGCCCGGCCTGGATGCCTTTCGTGCATCAACCCTCTTCCCGCCCCGTCGCGCCCCCCCCGCCCTGCCTGCAGGTAGTGTGCGACTTCACCGCCCTGGCCGGCCGCACCCTGACGCTGTGGAACGCCAAGGACGAGGATCGCATGGACGGGGTGCCCTTCTTCTGCTTCAGCCACCTGGTCATGCGCATTGAGGTGAGGGGCAGCAGCGGGAATGGAGGAGCGCGCGTCCGCGGTATGTCTGCTGGTGGTATTGCCGCGGGTTAAGCGTGCTGTTACGTACGGTAACGAGCTGTTGAGGTGCGGGTTGGCAGCGCGGAGCGAGGGACGTGCCAGGCCGCGAATTGGGTGCTCAAAGCGTAGCGGAACAAAAATGCCTACAACACTTGCCTTGCACAGATAGCACCGGAACACTTACCGCCCGTCGTTTGGTATTTTGTCATCGTGCCCCCAGGTGTCCCCCTGCCCCGGCGGCGCCGCCACGTGCGCCCCGCCCGGCACGGACTTTGTGGTGGACGCCCCCGCCAGGCCCGCCCTGGATGCCGTGCTAACGCCCGCGGACATTGCTGCTGCGGAGGCCATGGTGGCCGCCGGGGCGTGCACAAGGGAGTTCCGCTTCGGACGCAGGAGGGGCCAGTGGTGGGTGCTGGCGCCCACATTGCATTGTGGTTCTCCAGCAGTACTGATGCACGGTCTGGGGGCACGTCCGTCCCCTGGGCTTGTGCGCTCTGGCTGCGTATCCCCTAGCCTACCCTCCTTGGGCCGAGGCAGGGCTGTGGCACATTGCCAATGACGCACCATCAGGGAGCCAACCGCGTGGTGGGGAGGCCTCGTTTGTGGCCCGCTATGTCGCTCATTCCCGCCTTGGCAGCCACTCACCACCCTCTCAACCGCTGTCCGCTCGTCTACACGGCCATCAATGGCCATAACCCAAGTGCTTGTCCAACATACACCACCATCCATACACGCACAGCCTTTACCGCTAGCATGTTTCATCCTCACTCTTTGCCCGCGCAGGGTGATCAACGGTGAGACGTGGAGCTCTGCCCGTGTTGCTGCCGGGGACGTGGGCCAGAACACCTGGGAGCTGTGGTGCCTGGACACCGGCGGCGGCTGGTTCCACCCCATCCACATACACCTGATTGACGGATACATTATTGCACGCAACGGAGAGATCGGTCAGGTGCGTGCATCTTAGTGGACGCACAGCAGGTGGCGCTCTTGTGAGGCTGTCTTGCTTGCTTGCATTACAACACTTATTGACCATCCACATCGAGGTCTAGGTCAGAGGTCGTGGCACAAACCGCTTACTACCCTACGGGCGAGCTGCACACATGCTTGAGCCTGGGGCGTGCTCTTGCACGTTCTTGTTGGTATCGTGGCTTGCTGCCAACGCCGTAGCCAAGTGCCGCTATCCATTCCACAACTGAGACTTGGTGCAGTCCTCAACCGCCCTCTTCAAAAGGCTCCCTGGCGTGTGCCCGCCCTAACCCTCAGGTCCGCGACCACGAGCGCCTCACCCCCAAGGACGTGTTCTTTCTGGATCGGGGTGCGGAGCTGGCAGTCCTCGCCAGGTGGGTACGACACGTCCTTGGCTCGCGACCGCGTGGCCACGCACGCAGCAGGGCATATCACCTGCACGCACCATGATCCCTTGGTTCCCTTGCCATGGCTCCAGCGGTAGACCAGTACGCACCCTTCCCATACGCAGCACGCAGCAACAGGGTGGGTGCTGTACCGGTCGTCCCTCACAACGGTTCCTTGGTTTCGTCACCACTCCAGCCGCGCAGTTTCCCCACGTACGCTGTGCCGCTGCTGCTGGCACGTGCTCTGCAGGGATAACCAACCCTGACATTTCCAAGCGGGTGCGCCAGGCTAGTCCGCTCTATCTCAGTCAAAGCAATGGTACCTGTGCTGATTTTTGGCAACCGCGAACTCGTACCTCACCTGTGCGCCCCCACGTGCCCCTTTGCCACCCCCGCGCAGGTTCGGCCCCCACCGCGGCGAGTACATGTTCCATTGCCACAACCTGGTGCACGAGGACAACGAGATGATGCGATCCTTTGACGTCGTCCGCACGCCTGGGGCGCGCATGAACTCGACGACGCTGGCCCTCAACCGCGACGCAACACTCATCGAGAACACCAACGTGTTGTACGATCTGTGAGTCCTGCATTACTGAAGCGAGGGAGCCAGACCGCTTGTTCTCCACTTTAGGGGGCCAGCGTCAGTTCCTGTGCGGTTTGCACTCATCGCCATGGCAGTTCTGTTATCGGTCATGTACACGTGTGGACGTGTGGGAGTGCGCTTTGCACTAGGGCGCGCCATGTGGCCCAGCCGCCCTGGTGGCCCGCCATGTGGGCGTTACAAAGGAGTGGACGAGTTCTTTGGTGTACCAGTGCAGTCTTGGTGGTGGTGGCTGATTCGCTCAGCGTGCCTACTGCCCGGCTGGTGTATCTACGTCAACGAGGACGCATACACCGGTGCCCGAGCCACGTTGACCCCGTACGCGTCGCACGGACAGCGCCTGACACACTGCCCTCCCATGTCCCCTTCCCTTGTCCCTGCAGCTACGACGACCCCGTGCGCCCCGACTTCGGCCCGCGGCCCACCGCCGGCCTGCCGCCCGTCACCGACCCCGCCATCATCGCCGAGTCGCTGGACGGGGGTATCTACAGGTGGGCGCAACAGCTGGTACCTCGGCCCTAGCATGCATCTGGCAATACGTACGGGGTCGATGTCGGTGCGGGTCGTTGTGTATTAGCAGCAGTCCTGCGGGGGTGTGCCCTAAAGGGAAGGGGGGCAGCACGTGGCGTGTGGGCGGCCTGCGGTGCCGAGAAGCACATGGTTGGCTGCTCCTAAGCCCATGCGGTGGCAAAGCCACGCTGCATGCACCCAGTCGACCTGAAGAAGTACCAAACGGCCGTACTTCCGACTTCCAATATGGGTACTGCATTTGGTGCTGTGAAGGGGCTGTCGTGAGGCTGCGTGGAGCCCGGCCAAGCAAGGACACCATGTGTGAGTCCCGCATGCATGACCAGTGCGGCGTCCACCAATCCCTGACGGTTGCACGCACACTGCCACGACTTCCGCAGGATCTTCTACCCCGGCTCCTCCACCCTGGAGCCCCCTGAGGTGACGGCCCGCCTCACCGACGGTGCACTTAACCCATGGCTGGTGGATATCTGCCAGCCGCAGGCGCCGTGAGGGTTGCGGAGCCATGCCTGTACACACGTGCAGCAAGGTGCTGGTACGGTACGGATGCCTAGGTGCAACGTATGCAGTAGCTTCACTTGATCGCATTGTGTCATATTGCTCGGGTGGCTTTGCACGCCCCACAGGAATGCATGCAGCCTACCTGTGGTTTTGGACAGGTCGTTGAGGCGTTGAGTGTGGGCGCAACGCCGATGCATACCGGTTGAGCAGTGGGTTATACTGCATTTCATTATGTTGCTCGTTGATTTGTTCCGTGCATCAAAAACAAGCTTCACTGTTGCTGTAGGTGCAGGTCGCCTAGGTAGGGACCTGCACTTGCAAATGTTCAGGGCCTCCCCTGTCCGTCCTTACACACGTGTCAGTTGCGCAAGGCGTTCAGAGACTGCGTAGGCGCCAGACTAGGATGTCACCTTCTGGCTGCCCGTAACTGCAATAATATGCATTCCGCGTGAGCACCGAGTACTGTCCGTAGCGGATATCGTTTTGACTAACTGGAGAGCACTGGCATGCTACTACTTCATCGCACTGCTGCCTGTGAGCCATGGCACCACGCACCTGATTCTTTGTTTTATGTAGAGAGGCACAGGTTTGCATGTAGGCGTTCTGTGCGTAAGCTTTCCCTTGCGTGTTGTGATAGGTCATGTAGTTGCAACAAAAGCAGGACGATTAGGACGTGGGCTAGGGAGCTTTATACACCCTGGACGGCGTCCACACTCAGGCGCAGTAGTGTGCGTGCCGGACTTGTCATGTGGCTGGCGTAGCTGCCACAGGCACCCCCAATGCGGTCCTGGACACGGGTTTGTAAAGTATGGTCTGCTGAAAACACGAGGAGGAGAGCCAGAGCCATTTGTCGGTATGGGAATGGCAGCTCCAAGCGTTCGGCTGGGACCTGGGCAACACACGCTCGCTCCAGCAGCGGAGCCCCTGCCCCGGCTGCCCTGCCTCCGCTTCCATAAAAACCCCACAACAGCAGACTGCGGGGCGGAGAGCTATGGTTGGACTCAGCTCAGAGAGAGCAGCAGGTGCACGCGCTCAAGGTCCAGCCTCGCCAGGATTTGCGGCTCCCTCAGCTTTGTGTCCGCTTCAGCTGCCCTTCCACGCCCACGCACGCCGAGGCAGCCGCGACCCGGGGGCCCGCCCCTAACCAGGGCCCCAATTGACCGTGCCTCGGCCGACACCGCCAACTGGCCCCAGGCGTTGCAACTTGGACTGTGCTATTGCGAGCCACAATGTCCGCCCAGGTCCGCCCTAGAAGTGCGAGATGAGCACAACTTGCGATTGTGGCGGCAGCTGCGTAGTGAGGGCGCGTACTGACGTTCGCAGCAGGCAACTCGCTCACAGCCACTTGCGGTTACACTCGTGTTTGCCTCGCTCACTGATACGTTGCTGGCCAGACCTCGAGTGCAGTGGCTTCGTTGCACGAGAGCCTAACCTGGTGAGTATGTAAATAGTGCGCGACGCGGTGCTGGTAGGTTCAACGCGGGTGGGGGCAAGCAACAGCAGTTGCCTACCGCAGGACGTGTGTGGGATTCGCGCTTTGAGCTTATCTTGAGCATCCATACAACATACAACAGGACAACGCCCTTGTGCTAGTCGAAATCTGCGCTGTCGTTCCAGCGACCTCGCTCCGCGCACGTGAGGCAGCGGGGCGCGTTGCCTAGATGTCCCGTGCACGGTTACACCGACCTTAGTGCGCACTCGAGGCCAACAACAGCAGCCCAGCGACGAGGTGCTAGGGCACAGGAGCTATTAAGGTGCAAAGCAGGGTTTCAGTTCCTGCCGGTTACCCTCTAGTTCAGATTTGCAACGGAACTGCTGAGGATACGTTGTCGCAGGTTGCCACAACGCCAGCCAGATCTGGGCGTCATCTTGGACCGACCAGCAGAGAGTTTTCTTACTTGCAGCCCAACCGTTGCCTCGAGAAGTTCGGACAATCTGGTTAGTCACTTGGCACCTTTTCTACGATCTGGTCTTCGTATCCAGCACGCACCCGGCACTGACTGTTCACATCAATCTCAGCTCGCCATTTTCCTCGGCGGCAGGCGCAGGCTGGCGGCGTTTGCCCCGACAAGCAACCCGCCGGTGCCCCAGCAGCCCTGTGACTCTTGTGCTCGTCCCTCGGATGCGGAGACGGATCGGTTGTCAACCAACCCAAGAGCGGATACCGGCACGACCACCATGGAGATGCCCGCGCCCCATACAAAAGCCCGTAGGGCCTATACCATTGTACCATAGCTCCGTCCGTCCTCCCGAGTCTGACGGATCCAAGATGCACACGCGCTGGGCCCCTCCCGGCGCCAGCCACCACGCCCGAATGGGCCCCCTTCGCTCCTTCGGCTCCCGCGGTCCAAGCCTGGCCTTCGCGGTGGCCCTGCTGGGCTGTCTCCTGCTGGCGGCCCTGCCCTCCCCTGCAAGCGGCACCTACGACACGCCTGCCATTAGTGGCGATCGTAACGCCACAGGCAACCACGCCACGGTCAACAACGCCAACGTCACGAGCACCGGCTGCACCGCCGGTGGCGAGGAGGTTACGTACGGAGATTGGGTGGTGGACCCTGCGGTGCTGTTGGCCATGGGGGCGCGCATCCGCCCCGACGGCACGTGCCGGATCAGCTCCGTGACCGGCGAGGTCACTGATGTCACCGCATCGCTGCGCACCGCCACCACCTGCAGCGGCCGCATGTGCGCTGACCTCGAGGTGGGTGCGTGCGTGCACCCTGAGCCGTGTGTTACGGGCAGTTACAGGTGCGGCACCGGTACGGTACCGGTGCGGTCAAGGCGGGGCAAGGCGGACTGCGTCAAAGTCCGTATCACGTCTTGGCCTCTTGTACGGGGTGCTGCTGTATGGCGTCGGTTAAAGGTGCATGTAAGGGTGGGGGTCAACATGAATTCCTAGCCCCTGTAGCCTTCTCACGAAGAAAAAACAAGACCGGGCGTACCGTGGTAGTGGTTCTGATTGACGGCTTCCTGCACGGACTTCTACCACGTGCCGCAGGCCTACGTCAAGGAGCGTCCCGAGGCCGGCGAGCTGCACGCCAAGGTGATGCTGTGGGCGCCCAAGCTGCAGGGCACCAAGGAGGGCAACGAGTACGACCCGAGGACCAAGGACTGGGCATCGGTGGGTTGCCGGGGTGTACGTGTGCATGTACATGCCGATGGTGTGGACCAGTGCATGGAGCGGAGCAAAGCCAGCAGCTGCTTGTCGCTCACGGCTACCGGCCTACCACATAGCGTAACACGTCTGCCTACACGTGCACCAACAGTACGCGCACTTCTGCTCAATTCCTCGCAACCCGCCGGCGCCTTCGCAGGTGGTGTCCCTCCTTCGCGCCGTGTTCAAGCACGAGAAGCGCCTTGGCAACTTCTTCATCCGCTCCGCCTTCCACGACTCCCTGGCCGTGGACGTGTCGCAGTGCCCCGGGGCGGGGTGCGGCGGG